>OJBX01000400.1_pt1 | contig 19259 bp, 11 predicted proteins | sample 1590751 | NCBI WGS metagenome assembly OJBX01 (sample SAMN05416780, study PRJEB24817) | seawater metagenome | isolation source: Sea water | place: Canada:Atlantic | collected 2013-07
GAGATTTCTGCCTGTCTCGTGGGCTCGGAGATGTGTATAAGAGACAGGAGTTAATTATGGGGTAAGAAAGTAAATAAATATTGCCTACCTATATAATTTTACATAAAAAAGCCGGGGCATTTTACTATCACCCATCTCTATTAATTTAAATACATAATTTTTTCTACTTGTGGAAGAGCTATTATTTAAAGATAAAAGCCCTTGGGCCCTTTTTACTGATCCCAATTCTTGAAAATACTTTTAGGAGCCGTAAAAGTTGTTAATAACCTACATAAAAATTAGACGTTTATGATCAAAGCAACTGTTTTCTAAACGCCCCAGCCTGTCTTTAAGCCTCTTTTAATAAACCTAATCAATCTGCTATGAATATAGATAAAACGTTAAATAAATATATTGGGTCGAGAATAAGAAGCAGACGCCGTCTGTTAAACTGGAATTCAACAGAACTGGCTCAGAAACTGAATATTTCTCGCCAGCAAGTCCAAAAATATGAACAAGGCATAACTTCTGTTTCCATTCAGATCCTTTATAAATTATCAAAAATATTTAGCGTCAATACTAATTATTTTTATGAAGGAATGCCTAAACTAGAATATCATCTTTTTAAATCAGCCTCAAAAGATATCAAAGAAACAGGCCCTTTTAACCGGACAAAACCTTTAGATTTAATGATTGTAGAGCCCTATGCCCAAGATGAGTTATTGATAAGATCTGGGGTGGATAAATCTGGCATCCAAACAAATATTATAGCCTTTCATAAGGAGGAGGACGCTCTTTCATTTTTAAAGAGTCCGATGAGTCCAGTTGTTTTTCCCAAACCTGAATTAATATTTTTAGAAATAACCCTTTTAAAAGGAGCAGGTGAGGAGCTATTGAATACTATTAAAAAAGACCAAAATCTTTGTGATATTCCCGTTGTTATTATCACTAATTCAATAAGTTATGATCAAATGCTAACTTGTTATAAATCACAAGCAGCTGGATTTATGAGAAAACCTCATAATAGTCATTTGTTTGAGGAATCCATAAAAACCATTTTAATATATTGGGCCCAAACGATGAGCCTTCCTCGTATGGATGATTTTAATTTTTAAAACTCTTTAACAAAACTCTATTTTAAAAATAGGGCCTTAAATACATCCACGGAGCAAGCCTTGCGAGTGTAAGCTGGGTTTAATAGTGAACCTCCACAGGCTTACGCCCATGGTATTCCGTCGGCGTTGCCGAGTACAAGCTGCGCTTGCCATGAATCTTCTTTTCCTTGATTAAAGAAGTTTAAGGAAATCCTTCATCTCCGATCTAACACTCAGGGTTTTGCGGTCTCCCTATAAAAAATGTACTCTTATTTTAAGAAAAAGTTCATAAAGTGAAACTTGTTTGCCTGATATAGAAGGCTCATCCTTTTTGAGATGAGCGTCTTAAAGAGGTAAACTGTATTTTAAAGTTCTTTAGGAATCTCATAATTAAAAATACAGGAGATGACATATGGAAAAAGAAAAACCTAAAAGATTAAGAAATTTAAAACATATTTCTGCCAAACATTATAGTTGGAAGAATAAACCTTTTATTGAAAAAATATTAAAGAAGCCTCTAAATATGATACTTAAGCATTTTCCTAAAGGAAAAGATTTGTAGACGAGCATTATACTGAAACAAGAGGATTAATTTTAGGTAAAGACGTTTTATGACAGAAAAAAAATAAGACCTCCCAACGGGAGGCCTTAAAAAAACAACAGAGTATAACCTAGTAACAATATAAGGGTTATAATAATAAAAAAAGTTAATTTCTCTAAATTTTTCTCAACCCATTATGTTTGGTTCAAAGAAGAGAGAGACCCTTTCTAAATAGTTTTTTCTTTTAGAAGTGTGAGGCGCTTTTAAAGCTGGAAAGGTCCTCAGTATAGTTTAGGATTGATCTATGGCTATAGACCCAAGCGTTTATAGAGGGAACGCATCTTTTTTTTCATTTTATAAAAAAAGCAGGGAGGCTGAGAGTCATCCTTATACAAGGAAGTTGTGGGGGATAGAGAAGAGGAAGAAAAGTTTTTATGACAAGATTTACACTTATAACGTTGCGCCTTTTTTACCCAGCCATTTTTGATGAAAGAAGAGCTGTTACAGTGAGTACATGTTAGGGGTGGAGTTTGGTTAGATTTATGAGCCATGGAGAGACTATCCTTTTTGTCATTTATAAGAAGTTATTAATGAAGTAGTTGATATATCAGATATCTTTGTAGGGGTGTCAAGGGGTATTTTTTAACTAAGAATTTATTGGAGATAGAAGCCTAAAGGAAAGAGAGCTGGTTTCTAGTTATTAGAATAAAGAGATATAATGCAACTTGAGTTAAGTGGCGAGCTGATAAAAAGTAAATTAAGAAATAAAAAATAAACGAGGGGACGGCTCTTTAATCAGTTAAAAAGAACAAGCTTAATTTATTCCCCCTAGTTATTAATATATTTTTAAAAGAAATTAAAAGATGAATAGAAGCGTCTCAACTAGAAAAGCTTTTTCATTTATAAAAAACTAAAGATGGAGGCGATTAATTGAAGATTTCAGATCACTTGGGATCCCTTATACAAGGAACTTTTATGATGACTAATAATTTAAAAGAAAAAGTAAAAGAGAGTTTTAATCAGTGGCTCTATTCAACAGATAAGGAATTAGAAGAAAGAGAAGCGCTTCGGCAGAAAGTTTATCTTCAAGCAAAGATGGTTTTAAAGCGAGAAGATTTAAGAGCAAGAGATCATCACAATATAGAGATGATTTTAAGGATTGTAGAATAAAAGAAAGGACAACAAATATGATAGAAAAACTACAAGGCATGAAGGTGGTAGGGAGTTTGCAAGAGCTTGCACAGCTGCAGAAGAAAGTAAAGTCCTATCAAAATATCCCAGAAGGAAAGGGTAAATCTTCTGGAAAGAGAACTATTTTGAAGTTAAATCCCAATGGATTTAAGGCAAAAGGTCTTCCCTTTGGTTTCTTTAATGAAAATAAAGGAGATTGAAAATGGCGGAGTTATATTTTAAAAAAGTGAATGTTGACTTAAGTAATACAAATTATGGCAATGAGTCATTTCAAGGTGAGGTAAAGGTAACGGGTGAAGCTGATTTTACCAGTGACATTTCCAATAGAATACTCTCATATACAGGAGCCTTAACGTCTAATGACATGAAATTAGTAACTGAAAGTAACATGGCCGTTTATGGGGTGGGTATTACTAATTTAAGAATTGAGGAAGATCCTAAAAAAGTAAAATTTGCAGTGTGGATGAAATATTTGAAAATTCATAATTTTCAAGACCCTTCAGCTTCACATAGAATAAAATTAGGTAATGGAGAATCTTCTATAACAGTAACAATAACAGTTGTAGGGGAATAAAGGAGAATAAAAAATATGGCACAATTTTATACGCAAGATAGAGTAATCACTTTTTTTAATTCCGCAGATGTTACGGTTGGTGATTCTACTGATAAGATTTCAAATACAGGCACTTTAAGGACAGTGGATCAGTTTTCATTTCCAAGTAATGTTATAGGATGTAACTTATCAATTAAGGGATATAACCTAGAAATTAATGCAGCAGATGCTGCTCCGGTGATGATAATAGGTTTTGGGGTTAATAATAAAAATATTATTGGAACGACAGTCATATATTCGATAATAGCAAGTTTTATTTCGGACTCGGATCTTGACGTAGGCCCCCGATTAAATAAAAGTACTTGGATAGAAGTAAGCGCTGTTGCACAGTGCGAATAGGATAATTTGGAGGTAAAAATGGCACAAACTTATTTTAGAACAGGGACTGTGGTACCAGGAGATTTAACAACGAATCAACCTTCGGGTACTCTTGATTTACAATATTTAAAAACTTTGACGTTTCCAACAAATATTATAAGAATTAGTGTAACTCTTAATAATTTAGAATATAGGGTTAATACAGATGCAAGTCTTGCAGCAAAGCCTCTCAGTTGGATAGGTTACAATATAAGAGACGGATATGGAGAGGGAACACCTTCCTATTCATTTTATATAAAAGCTATTTGTTTATCTAGTAATTCTTCTTCTATATTTGGGAATGGGGGAACCGCCCTTGATAACGGAAAGAGTATTGAACTGTCCTATTCAGTAACGGCCGTTTGTGAGGACCCTGTATAGAAATTTGTTCGTACAAGAACATCTAAAATTCCTCATAAATAATAGAATATTTGCATTAATAAATGACTGGATTTTTAAGAAGGAATTATGTGAGTAGGGGAATTGTGTATTGTGGAGAGTTGTTCTGGATTTGGGGAAAACAGAATCTAATTTAGAAAGATTATTCTATTACTAAGGAGAAAGAAATATGGCAGTAGAGAAGGGGAGTGCGTTTCAAGAGTCGCAATTACCGAAGCTTGGCGGATTACAATTTGATTCAGGAGGAGGTCTTGTTAACCTTTTTCGCGGGAGTAGTTCTTTTCCAATCCAATTATTAAGTTTACCGGGACGCAATGGTCTGGAATATGGCTTAAGCCTATTTTATCAAGGAGATCAGGCTAAAGAACAAGTTGGAAATTGGAGTTTAAATCGTCCAGAGGAGGTTGCCGGTGTTGGATGGAGTTTACCTTATGAGCGAATTATTGTGGAGACACGTCAAAATGAATCTTTAGAAGATAATCAATATTATTTGGTAATGAATGGACAGCCGAGTCCCTTGTTACCTGTTTCTAATGGGTGGCGCCGGGGAATTTTGGCGGCGAGCTATCAAACTGATCTCCCTACCCAATTGGGTCCCCAATCTATTCTACCTGCTTTAAGACAAGGATTTTTGGACGCGCAGATTGACTTATCTCTCGAGGAAGATAATAGAATAGAAGTTATTGGAGCGGTTGGCTCTGGAAGGTACCTTGTGAAAGATGTTGGGTATGAGAGAGACTATAATTTAATTATTCAAGAAGATGGAACAATACTTATAAGTACTGGGGGTATTAGTTTTGAACTGTATAGTTATCAATATTGGCGCATTAGTTATTATTCTGAGTATGAGAGATGGGAGATTGTTCGTAATAATGGTTCCATCCATAGCTATGGGGGGAAGGAAGAGAAGTATCGAATAGATTCAGAGACGAACGCTCATACAAAACAGTATGGGGTTAAGTGGGGTAATTGGATTGGGCCAAGTACACAGACAGGCAATCAAGAACGCTATGTGACGGCATGGAATTTAGCAAAAGTATCCAATCCTCTTGGCAACTATTACTTAATTAATTACCAAGTTGTGGAACAAGAAGTAAAAGAGGCAGGGGATAATACTCAGGCTAAAAGTTATACAAAAGAATGTTTAGTTCATAAAGTCAAAAATGATTTAGAATGGTCTGTTGAATATGACTATTTAGATAAAGTTTATGATATAAGTTCTTTAGAAAGTCCTAAGGAATATGTGGATCCACATAAAGATCCGAGTGTTTTCCCGGGAGTAACCCCAGATGCTTATCAAAGTCGTTACACGACAAAATACTTAAATAGGCTGTATGTTAAAAATGCTCAAGGAGAAGTAGAGAGCTGGACAGAGTTCGATTATTATGGTTTGTGGAATCCAAATGATCTTCCATCAAGTTGGAATAATGATCAAGAAAAGGTGGCGTATGGGGCGACCTACGACCGGTATTTAAAATCTATCACACAGTATACGGGTAAAAGTTTAGGGTATCCTATGCAGATGAGTAATCGGTATGGGGGTCCAGGACTTTTATTTGATTATAATTTTACAACAGATTCTTCTAAGCCAAGAGGGTTAATTAAGACAATTGTAAATTCCACAGGGGGCAAGACAGAATTTACGTATGAGTTAAAGACTTTAAAAGAAGAGAGTCAAGGAGGATTGGGTCAACGGAGTTTATCAGTTGGAAGTCCTGGAGGATCTTTAGAAGCTGTCCGTTCTTGGACGGGCGGAGATTATATTGTGACCGCTTGGTATAATTCATCTACCAGTCTTTTTACTTTAAAAGTTTACACTTGGGTTGGAGGATGGCAGGTCTCTAGTACGGAGTATAAAACCACACGCCCTGTTGATATGGATCGAGTCCAAGTTAGTGTATCCGAAAACACCTTTGCTGTTAGTTTGTCGCCATCAGGTCCGGGTCAAAGTTTAATTAAGTTTTTTGTTAGAGATAAACTTCGAAGAACAGAATGGGGTGTAGAGGCTGGGTCTAATTTAAATAATATTATTTATAATAGTTTTCAGGTTTCTTTGTTTGGGGGGGATAACTATTATTTAGTGCAGGATGCGGATAATGGCTTATTTGATCGTTATACTTATGACGCTCGAGAAGGTGTGTGGGACAAAGCCTCTTTCTCTGTTGATCCTAATTACACACGGTATGTTGCTGCTGGCCAAAAGTATTATGTTGTTTTTGATTATAATGCGTCCCAAGAGGCAGGGAATTATCATTATTATGGGATGGATTTATGGAACAACTGGACGTACGAATCGAGTTTATTAAATGTTCCTATGAGTATTCCAGGATATAATGGATTTAAATATTTTCAGATGGCGGCGAGTTCAAGTTATGTGGGAATTAGTCGTGTAACGGGGTATACTCCTAATGGGCCCAACTCTTTTAGTAAGTTTAATTATAAAGCAGAAATTTTAACATGGACGTGGAATACGTCAGAGAAAAAATATGATTTAAGCTTGCCGACTATTTCTAATATAGAAAATGGGACATTTAATAATATACCGTCTTCCGTGATTATATCGAGTATGCCTGGCATTTATCCAGTTCCTATTGAAAACAGAGGGATTGGAACGGGTCCTAATTACCTTTGGTATGACGGTATTAATTGGCAATGTGAAACGATAGGAATAGACTACGAAGGATTTGCTAATCCGTCGCATCAATATTATTGGTATACTTATAATGGACAAGCTATTTTAAAAACAGAAAACACAGATAGTGGAGTTATAAGTAAAATTCGTATGCAGGATCCTTCAAATCCAGGAGCTGGGTGGATTGAAGAAGAATTATTTAATGATTCGCCTACAGCTGATCGTTATTATGAAGGCTATCCCACTTCCAGTACTGAAAGTATAAGTCAGGGAGGAACGCTTTATAGTGTTCCCCTTTCTTCAAATTGGTCAGGCATTAGCAGTGATATTATTGGAGACATTAATAATCAGTTATCTGTAACGAATGAAAGTCTTGATAGTACCACCTTGATTAATGGGGGGTCCTATTTGATCTTTTTAATCCAAGATCAAAATGAAACTCCCGTGGGAACGGGGGTGGTTTATCTAAAGAACCGATTATTGATAAAAGACGCGCAAGGCGTCATTGATTTAGATCGATTTGATGGTGATCAGATTTATAGGTCTTATGATGCTAGTCATAATTTAAAAGGCAATCAAAATGGAAAAAGGGCCCAGACAGCTGGTGGTTTTGTCAGTTATTCAGTGGGGGTTACCTCGCTTGATGAGGTTTCCTCAATAAAGTTGCATCGTTATAGTGGAGAAAAATTACAAGGAGATTTATCAGGATTTGTTGTCAAATCTATACGTCAACATACAGGATTTTATACGGGTGTTACGCCAATTGATCCAGAAATAGTGGATAGCACAAAGTATCAAGTTTTGGCTAAAGGCTATGTTTATAAAGATGCTCGAGCATCAGCGGATGGATTTAAAGGAGCTGTTTTAAAGTTTGATCAGGTAGAAGAACGTGTTGGATATGTAAAAGATCCTGGAAGTGAAACGGAACAAGAAATTTATAAGGATGGTAAAATTGTTTCACATTTTTATAATGGGGTGGCCCCTTCTTCGCAAAGTCCTGGGAGCTTCACTACACCTTATAGTATGCTGGATGGCCAATTAAATAAAAAAGAAGTTTATGATCAGCAGGGAATTCTTAAAGAATCTACTGAGATGGGGTGGGACGTTCTAACTTCCATAGCGCGTAATCCGGATGGCACAGGTCTTCAAAATATATATGGGGGTTATCCTGTTGTGCGGGATCAAGTTCAAATGAAAGAGGGAATACAAACCTTTTCCACAAATACATATAGTATGTATTCGGGAGCTGTTACAAATACAGAAGGCAGTTATTTTGATGCAAAAGGCCAGCAAATAGGGGCTTTAAGTGAAGTGACCTACGCTTATGAGAAGTATGAAGGGATTGTCAATCAGAATTTATTAACGTTACAGGCTCAAACAAAAAGTTATGTTCAAAATTATAGTACAGCGGGGAAAAAGCAATTAGTTTCAAGTAATGTGCAAACTTATAAATTGTGGGAATTAGAGCTAGGGGCTGTTAAGCAATGGGGAACAGCCGCAAATTATATTGCTTTAAACAGCGCCCCAACAGAGTTTAGTTGGTGGAATAACACGGGTGTACCAGATGATACGTGGCGCAAGACAAATGAAGTATTAGAGAGGGGTGAGGAAGGGAATGTATTGGTTTCTGAAGATGTAGAGGGGCGTAAAACAACGAGTATTTATGATGATACCCATACCTTTTTGTTGGCTTCATTTAGTAATGCAGCGATTGAAGATGAAGTGGGACTGCATTATTCAAGCTTTGAGCCTTATCAAGCAGGCGATACTTGGACGGAATCAGATTCAAATGTTATTACAACAGATGCTTTTTTGGGAAGTCAGTGTTATCAACTTAATCAGCCTTCTGGAGGGGGAACAAGTTCTATATCAAAGGTTATATCTGATGTGGCACTTCAAACAACGGCGCCGCAGCTTTACTGTTTTAATTTATGGGTCAAGACGCCTATAAATGCGGATCCGAGTGATAGTATTACATTAGAGATTGAGGCACCTGGATCAACAGGGGCTTTACTAAAATCGATTGATTTAACAGAAGGTCAATGGATGGGTAAACAGTGGGTTGCTGATTTAGCTGGTTTAGGCATTACAGGAACAGCAGATCTTACTTTAAAGATTAACTATACGTCTACAGTAGGTTCCGGTTATTTAAGGGTGGATCAGGTCTTATTTAGTCCGCAGCAAAGTCCTTTTGCAGCGCAAGTATATGATATGGATAAACTCCGTGTTTTGGGGTCTGTTTCAGCGAATGGGGTGAGTGAAAAAACCCTCTACAGTATTTGGGAGAGTCCTTTAACAGGAATAGGTGTTTATGATCAGACTTCCAGTTTAGGAACAGGGTATAGTGTGCGTCAAGATACAAGCTATGATCCTTTAACAGATCCGTTTCCTGTTGACGTTCCTAATGTGTCCGTAAGTTTAGGAGGACGTGAGAAAGGATTTTATGACGAATATAAAAGCCAAGAGAGTTTAAATAATTATACAGGGTCAACAACGAATTGGGCTGTGAATGATCGAACTTTGAAGTTAACAGGAGGGAGTAATGAACAGCTTCTTCATCCTCTCTCCTCTACGCATTCCAATGATATCGTTGCATATATAGATGTGGTACCCGAATTTATGCCAGGTGAAGGAAATCCTAATCTGGACATTACTTTTGGAACAAAAGACTTTTTGGTTAAATGGGATGGGGCGAATACCCAGTGGGAGTTATTAGAATGGAATGGCTCTAGCTATGATTCTTTGGAAACAAACTCAGGGGTTGAATGGCAACCTTCATGGCATTATATCACTATAGAAGATCGGTTATTGTTTATTGCTAATGGTATTTTAATCTTTGATTATCAAGATGCTGCTTTTGGGAGTGTAAGTAATAGAGAAGTTGCCCTTGGGGGAAGTTATGATAGTGCAAATTCAAGGGGATTTGGATTTAAGAACCTGGTTGTTTTGGAAGATATTCAAATGGGTCTGAGTTATAGTGATGGGGTTGGAAGAGGCCTCCAGAGTTTAGCTGTTGAATCATCAACAGAGACGATATTATCGACCCAAATCTACGATTATTTAGGGCGTGCCCCCATCGGGGTTTTGCCCGCCCGACTTGTTCAAGGAACAGGGCCTGGAGAAGTAGAGAATGTCTTAGCGTATTATCCGGATTATATAACAAACAGAGAAGTGGAAAGTAATTTATGGTCTGGAGAGTCGATGACAGGCCCTGTTGTAGAAATTTATCATCCAGATAGTTTGGTGGATCCTCAAGATCCTTCAAAAGGGGGCTATCCATTCTCAAGAACAGTCTTTGAAACTTCACCTTTAGGACGTCCTTTACAGTCTGGGGCTCCTGGTGAGAAGTTTGCGATTTTGCCTAATAATGGAAATCCTCATATTACGAGTTATGAATATGGGATTAATTCACGAGAAGGAACTTCTTATGAAGATCCTAAATTCTTATTTTATCTTCCTGAAAATCAGTATTATAAGACAAAGGCAACCGATCCTGATGGCAATCAAGTTGTTCAATATAAAACAATTACAGGACAAGTTGTTGGAACGATAAAAACCGGTCCAAATGGGACAGAGCCAATTAAATCGAGTAATGTTTATAACATGCGTGGGGAACGCTTACATGGAATACCCCCGACTTATTATGAAAATAACAGCAATCCACAAACAGGGGTTATTCCTGTGATTGCGACAACCTTTACCTATGACTTTTTAGGGCGGGCAATTGAGAATTCTTATCCAGATTCAAATGAGAGAGGGTTTTCGACAAAAGTAATTTATGACAAGGCGAATCGCCCGAGGTTTATGCTGGATGGATTTGGAGATTTAATACATTATTATAATTATATTAAATATGATGTTTTAGGACGTGAAATAGAGAAAGGGGTTTGTAATGAAGAATGGGATCAGGCAACTTTAGAATTAGAGGCCAATAATCCTGAGTATCCTACGGCAGATATAGATATTTCTAATACGACTGAATATGATGGGGATATTACAACCCCTTATATGGTGGGACGTGTTTGGAAGACAACGTCGGATAATGCGGATGGTGGAGCCGCAGCAGCTCGCATAACACAGATCATGACGTATAATGCAGTAGGGGATGTGTTGACGCAAGAACAGCAGTTTGTAGATGGTAGCAGTACTATTGTGGAAGGGTCAGGGTTTTCAACCTACACCTACACTATTAATGGACGGGTGATTACAAGCACAGAAAATAAAACGGATGTGACGGAAACGTATAGCGTAAACCGTCTAGGCCAGCTAATAGAAACTTATGTTGATACAGGCAGTAAGCATGTTAAGGCGGTTTATACATATGATCAAGAAGGGGCAATTGAGAAGGCAGAACTTTATAAACCTGATAACACTCTGCTAACGGATAGGAACTTTACGTACTTACCAAATGGATGGTTGAAAGAAACGGATGGCGGGTTTGTAGATCAAAGTCTTAAATATACAGAAGGGTCCTGTGACACCCCAAGTGAAGGTTATTATAATGGAGCGTTATCGCATAATAAGGTAGGGTATAATGGGTTAACGAATGCGCCTAATTCTGATTATTGCTATGATGTAGACCATATGAATCGCGTTAAGGTTGCTAAAAACCATGATAGTCAGCAGGTTGTAACAGATACATATGGATGGGATTTTGATGATAATAGTAACTTTACATCGCATACAATCAATAGTGAAATAAGAACGTACACAACCGTTCCTAATACTAATCGCCTTGAAAGCATAACAAGTACAGGTGATTATGAACGTCAATTTAGTTACACGTTGACTGGAGAAGTAGAAAATATTACGGGAACTTCAGGAAATAACTTAGGGATTGGATATAACCGGTGGAATGGTAAAGCAAAAAGGATTACAAATAGCAGTTTAAGTCGACGTGTTGAGTTTGACTATGGGCCAAGTAATGGCCGGGCAAGGAAGAGGGTATATGATACATCAAACTCAAACTTGCTGCACACAACTTATAATGCATTAGGCATGGTGGAAATAGAGAAAGATACAACACCTACGTTACAAACGAAGCGTCATATAGGGCTTGCAGGGGCTGGTCTTGTGTATTGGAAAGAAGCGGATACATTTTACTGGATTTTGCCAGATGAATTAGGCTCAACTCGGATGATTGTGGATGAAATAGCCACGGTGATTAGAGGGTATAACTATGAAGTATATGGGTATCCAACAAAGGTTATAGAAACGGCAAGTGAGCTTATTTATAATTACTTATTTACAGGACAATACTGGGATGAAGAACTAGAGCTTTATAACTATCATGCACGGTTTTATGATCCAAGCATTGCAAGGTTCTTACAGATAGACCCAGCCCATCAAGGCTTCTCTCCCTACGTCTATGTTGGCGGCATGCCTGATATTGCTACCGATCCTAGTGGAAAATTTATTTTTACACTTGGCTTAGCACTACTTGGAGGATTGTTTTTTACAGCTGCAAGTGCTGGAATTGGAGCAGGAGTAGCCGCAATCAAAGGGACTGATATTGCTGATGGTGCTGCGCAAGGAGCTATTTTTGGAGGGATTTTAGCGGGTTCTGTTATAGGGGGAGCTGGTTTAGGACTTGGGGCAGGATCAGTATCTACTTTCTTTGCAGGATTAGCTACTGCTGGACAGGGAACTTGGGCTGGTTGGGTAGCAGGAATTGCTTCTACTGCCTTTGGTAGTTTTTCAGGTGGGGTTATATCTGTAGGGGCTTCATCCAGTGTTGTCCTAAATGCCATTGGGCAAGCATCCTCAGGGCAGGGAATTGATGCAGGGCAGTTAGCGATTTCTGGGGGTATAGGAGCTCTTGGAGCTGGATTAGGCAATGGGTTAACTTCATTATCTGGTGCAGTGATAAGAGCTAGTGCTGGGTTAGGTTTTAGAGCTTCATTTGCATTAGGAGGACTTGTTGAGATAGCTGGACAAGCTGCGCTTGGAGCTGGATTAGGAGCACTTGAAGCAAGTGCAACTGGTGGAAATGTTGAAAATGCTGCTGCTTGGGGTGGGGCATTTGGGGCATTTACAGGACTTCTTACAGCTGGGGCGGCTTACCGGGGTGCTGTAACTATTAGAACTCGTAACACAAGATTATCGCATAACTATCAAAAAGCAGCTGTAAGAGTAAATGAATTGGGAGGAAGTAGAAGAGAAGTAGATGCTATCGGCTTCATGATTGATACTGATGATATGGTTTATAGTGTCGGTGGGAAAACAATAAAGCCAACTGAGATTGAAGGAGCTGGGACTATTGATGAATTTAGAAGAATGTTACCAGAAGGCCGGATTTATGTATCTGGTTCTAGCAAGAGAGCACTATCACCCTCTGGAACGTCTTCTTATTTTAATAATGTTGCTTGGAGAAGGACAGCCAAAGAAATAGGGTTTTTAAGGCCAGATTCTGCTTTTAAGTACAGACAGTTTTCTAACACTTCTGGATCTCCTGACCCAAGAGCATTGAGTTATTTATTTTTGGGACCAGCTTTGGCTGTTAATATTTTTTCTAGATTTATCCCCTTACCAAAATTATAAGGAAATAGCTGATGAATTTTTTTACAATTTTTATAATTATTATTAGTTTGGTTACAAATAGTTCTAAAACTCTAAGTGCCTTAGAGTCAGATGAAAGTGCAAGAAGATATATAGTTACACTGCCTCATTATAAATCTATAGACTATTCTAATTTTCCTAGAGAAAAATTAAAACCTCATCAGGGTATTATTGAGTTAAGAGATTTATTTATTGAAAAAGTTAAGAAATGGGAAAAAATCAACAAAAAACCAATGAAGGAAGAGAATTTATTAACCCCCCACATTAATGTAGAAGTTGGAAAATTTAGAAGCATATATTTACCTACGGAAATAATAGAAATATCAAAGATATTATGTAATAAGTGGGAGTTTATAGGAAAATTCTTTTTCGGATTTCAAAGAAATAAGATATATGTGAACAGGTATGATAGATTATTTGGACTGCAAATTTTAATAGAATTGACATACTTTAAAAATTATAGCGCAAGTTCTATTATTGAGTCTGTTCTTAGTAAAATTTATGAGTGGAAAGACAGTTCTTGTTTTGATAAAGGAGTAGGGGTAGGTGCCCATAATTCAGAGAAAAGTGAATTAGATAGAATACCATACATAGGCATGGTAGAGGATTTCCCGGTAATAAAACAGAATTTATTATATAAAATAGGAAGAGTTTTAAGAAGATTACCCCCATCAGAAAGTCCTCCTCCTATGGAATTACCCAAAACATCTAAAGATAGTCCGTGGCGATATATGCATGAAATAGAAGGTATAGGATTTAGCGTCTTTATGCATATATTTCCCTCTCTTAGAAGTGACGTCCTTCCCTTAGAAGCTTATGGGCTTGGAAGAGAAGTTATAGGAGATGAAGATTATGAAAGGTTAACACGACCATTTATACAACATCCTTATAAATTGAATAAAGATGAAGCGAGGAGGGATGTAACAACTGGAGCAGCAGCTGCAGCCTCTTCTGTTAGTGCCGCAGGACCAGCTGCGGCCGCTGCAGCTTCATCAGCAGATATTGCTCCTCCGGCAGCAGCAGGGGGTGTAGATTCAGAAACTGTAAGGTGGACTGGAATGTTTAGACCAGAAAGCAGCGAGTTATAGGATAAGTGAACTGCTTGGAAATTTTGGACCAAAGTAATGAGAAAAACCCTCCTAATTTGGGACTAAAATAGTCTGAGTTTTATGCTGTAGTGCCGCAAATTCCTCAGGAGTTTTATATCCCAGTGAGCTATGGGGTCTATGAGAGTTATACTCTTGTCGCCATTGCTCAATCTTAAGCCTAGCATCAGCCAGACTTAAAAACCAGTGTTTGTTTAGACATTCTTGGCGGAATCGGCCATTGAAACTTTCAATGTAAGCGTTATCAGTTGGTTTACCTGGCCTTGAAAAGTCCAAAGTTATTCCTCTTTGATAAGCCCATAAATCCATGGCCTTAGATCTAAATTCAGGCCCATTATCCAATTTAATAGTCTTGGGGGAGCAGGCCCATTCGTGGCAAAATTTACGGTTTGAAGGGTAAAATGAGCATTAAACCGTAAAAATTCACACGTCCTCTGGTATAAGTTTTTTAATAATAGGGTCAGTAAAATAAGTACCCATCATAATCAGATGTTTCTGCATTAGTGGTGATATATGAGACAGGGCCTTATTACTAATGACTTCCCCATTTTTTCTTAACTGCGTAATAATTTCGGTCATTTTAACAGTATTCCAGTATAAGGGTCTTCGGCGAAAACGGGCATTTTTTTACATGGGAGTGTTTAAAACCCAGAGTATTCCTCAAATTTTATAAAGTTTTTTTAATGGGAGGGTTTATTATGGCCTTAATGCTATCTCAGCTGTTACAAATTTGTTTTCTGTAGGCTTATAGTCAACAACAGGTAATTCGGTTATATGTCCATAAACAATATCTTTTTCTATCTCTCGGGAAGAATGTTGGGCTAATTCATACGTATGAGTATCAGGTAATGTTTCTCCCTCAACTGAAAAAGTTCCCCTCATTTTGGGAGATGTGCTTTCGTAATCTGTAGTGAAGACATAACTATATCCCAGATTTCTTGTACTTCCATTTAATTTAAATCTATAGGTCATAGAAGCCGCTCCTAGTGGTTTGTAAGGTATAGCAGCATTGTAAATTAATACACCATTTAGATGGGTTTCTCCAGGAAGGCCTATACCTCTGCTTGTACATTTATCTCTTATAGCTTTAGCAAGACTTTGTTGCCCCGCTTGTATGGTTTTTCTGTAATCAAATAACTGGGTTAAACACCCATCGCAGCTATCGTTTGTACCAAAAAGCTGTATGGCCGTAAAATAGACTTGAGTTGATCCTGTAGGCGGAGTTAAGGCATCAACTATTGCTCCATGATTAGCTATCCATAATGATGTTATGTCACTAATGAACTGAGGTTCTGAGTGACCAGATGCACTAGTAGATTTTCTTCTAAAATATTCCGCATTATTAATTGAACCAGTAGAATTACTACTCCAATCTACCCAGCGAGGAGCACCTGCCGGAACGTCGGGAAAACCAGGGAAAAGGTCTGTTTTAAAATCTAACTTTGCATATTCCACTGAACCGTCATCTTTTTTATAAACCGTTATTCCTCTTGCAATAAGGTGATTTCTCCATCTAGTAGGGTCATGATCTGCTTCTGAAAGTGCCCGACGGGTCCTAATTAAAGAGGGATTATAGCCCAATGAAACGGATTTAACTTCTTTAACCTTTCTTGTATATTTCATTAAAACAGTGCCATCGGCCTTAGTACGCCTTAAAAATAGATTTCTTTTGGGAGGAGGGGCAGGTTCAGCAGGGAGTGCCCTCCTCAAAGAGGACATATCTTCTAAGGGTGATTCAGCTGCACTAATAGATTCGAAGCAATATAAAATTAAATATAGTAATAATAAATAATTTTTCATTTTATTCCCTTTTATTTCATAAGGTTATTTATTTTTTAATTCTTTTGTCAAATTTATTTTTTGATTTTTAGCTTACTAATTTTATCCATATCAAAGATATTTTTCTTCAGATATTCTTTATTAAAATTATATTCTCCATGAAAATTGAGGTGACCCCAGCAAAGGAGAGAGCCTTTACTTACAAGCCCAATCATTTTTTGTTGTTCTTTAGGGTCTTTTGTATCAACTATTTTTTGCGAAACATGAAGATAATTCCAAAATACAATGGCATTTTGAATGAGAGTGGTACATCCAAGGGCAATTTGTTGTTCTTCTTTTGTAGCATATTGTAACTCTTGGTTGTTTGCGAAAGATATTGCTTTGGCAAATTTATTTGAATGCTCAACTTGGTTTAATGTTTTCTGGACTAACTGACGTAATTCCACATCTTCAAAGTAAGTTAAGATGTAAATGGATTTAATAATCCGGCCAAATTCTTTAAGGGCCTTATATAAGGGATTATCTTTAGCATAAGAACTTAACCTTTTAAGAAGCTGAGAAGCTGGTGTATGTTTTGATTTAATTGTGGCCATAAATCTTAAGATATCATCCCAGTTTTCTTCAATGAGCTTGATATTGATTCTTTTGCAAGGCAAAATCTTATAGCCTTTTTTTACATATTCTTTTCTAGGGTCAAAACTATAAATATGCTGGTTTTTGATTTTCTTAAACCGGGGGGCAAAACTTATTCCCATAAAATAGAGAATGGCAAAGATAATCTCGGTATACCCATGGGTATCCGTTGAATGAATTGTACTCTTAAGAGCATCATTATGGAGCAATCCATCAATCACATAAGCGGCTTCCCGTTCTGTTGAACTCAAAATCGTTGAATACATAAGGCGGTGCTTTTCGTCTAAAAAGGTATAATGAACGCCAATCTTTCCAAAATACGGATATTTGTAAGAATAACTTGAATTTAGAGAGTCAACCGTAATAGGTATTTTACGGCCATCACTTCCTGTTACCAACTCGCCTTCTTTAAATTCATAAGCCTTATTTAAAGGAAGCTCCCCAATATAATTGGCAAAAGTCCCATAAGCTTTTTCAATATTAGGCAAACTAAAAAACCAATTAATCATATTCCGTAAGGCTTTTTCTGAAATCCCCTTGGACATCTGTGCCATTTGAGAAATCCCATGATTTAGTCCTATACCCATAATGCCCGCTGCAAGGTTTTCAAAAGTCGGGTTCATTTTAGAATATTTCAAACTATGATGTTTAAAGGCTTTGGCAAATCCAGTGAGTTCTTCACCTGTAGACAGAACTTGATAAAGAGAAACTTCTCCAGATTCTTTAAGAATTGAAGAGATATATTCCCTATCATCATTTTCAACATTGGGAGTGTTAAGCTTAGGTTTTCCTTCAGCATCCAACGATAGATATGGATTATTTTTTAAAGACCCATTAACTGATTTGTATTTACGAGTGAGGGTTTTACTAAGATCATAAACAACACCATTAAAATCTTTAAATGACTCTAATTCTGTATCTTTCAAAATAGATTCATGGTTGTCTTCCCAAGTTTCCCATTCAATCATATATTCTTCTAAGGATTTATAACGATAAGAGCCTTTGAGATTGAGTTTTCCGGATTTAATCCCTTCTGCCACATGAATAAACAACAGAATTTTATAAAGGGAAACCCGAAACCCATCCTCTTTCATAACTACTTTACATTCTGCATCTTTAAGAAAGCCCATTGGAGCCGTGGACGTGACATTCCCTTCACAAATTTTGAAATGATCTATGGCTTTTAACAAGTCAGGATCTGAAGAGGTGAGCGAATTAAATTCTAAGACCTTTAGAATTTCACTTACACGCCGTTGCAAGCGAATTGACTGAGATTCTAAAGCTTTATACCAGTTGCTCTTCTTTTGAATTTTTGTTAACCCCTCTATCTGTTTTGTTAAAAGCCCTTCATCCCCATGCCAGTCATCGAGAATGGCTGTAATGAAATCCACTTTTTCTTTATAGGAAAGGGTTTCAAGCCCTACAAATTCTTTGATTTGATAAAGGAGTTTATGAGCTGAAAGAGACGTTTTAACAATCTTATTGGTTACTGCCTGTTGTTCTTCTCTGAGAGCAGTATGTGTTTTATATTGATAGGCTCGTGCAGCATTAATACTGGCTTGCACAGATTTTAAAAAGATATCTATCAAAGCATCTTGCCGAGAATAATATTGGTAGTGAATATAACAAACCAAATATAAGTATAACTTTGAAGGCTCTTTAATGCTCTTTATTTGAGAAACTTCTGCTTTATAAATCCAGGTAGCATAGTATTCTATAGAGGAAGGAGACAAATTGAGTTGTTGCATAATCGGTTCTAAACTATTAAAAGCCTCTTTAAAAATCTTAAAATCCTGCAAGCTTTCTTGAATATCAAAAGGTTTTAAGGATTGGGTTATGTGTTTAAATCCCTTAGTGTTTGTCAGTCTTTCATTAATAATATTTAGGGATTCAAATACCTTTGAATCCGAATACTTTTTAATTGTTTTTAATAATTCGCTTTCACGTTCACTAAAGGGTCGTGATATAAGAGATGCTAATGTCCAATAATTAGGAATTTCTACTTTATTTTGATGTAATTGTTGAACAATTTCCTCAAACAATTCAGAAAGAGGGTTGATCAAACTGGGTTTATAAAAAACAGAAGTTATAAAGGAAGCTTTAAACGGTTGCCAATCAAAACGTTGTAAAATAAGCTTTTTATGATGAGCGGAAACTCTAGGTGAATAAGTTGATAAATTTATATCCATAGAACTTAGGGAAAGCTTTTTACAGACATGATTAATATCAAGTTTCTTAAAATTTTTAACTGAAAAGAACTTTTTAGCCGCCTTAAAATACCCGTATTGTAAAACAAATCCAACTTTACTCGTGGGGGATTTTAGGGTCTGCGCCCATAACGGGCCAAATATTACATGGGAGTGATTTAAACCCGCAG
>OJBX01000401.1_pt1 | contig 19218 bp, 14 predicted proteins | sample 1590751 | NCBI WGS metagenome assembly OJBX01 (sample SAMN05416780, study PRJEB24817) | seawater metagenome | isolation source: Sea water | place: Canada:Atlantic | collected 2013-07
TCTCGTGGGCTCGGAGATGTGTATAAGAGACAGGTTCCAGCGCGGTGTCGGGAGTAAAACCAGGATTGAGGCTAAGCAATTGGCACGCTTGCAGCAGCACCAGCACAAAGCCCATCATGATGACACGGCACAACGGTCGCAACCTTGCGACGGCCATAGAGTGTTGAATCAAGTGCACTACGCGCATAACGACCCACCTCGCCCTGTCTTATAAACAACCAGACCGTTCAGGCCGACGGAATATTCCGACTACGAAGCTAAACCAGCGACCCGTGGCCGGACGCAGACGCGCCCGGCCACGGTCAGTCTTACATATTGGGGTAGTTCGGCCCACCGCTGCCTTCGGGCACAACCCACTGAATATTTTGCGCCGGATCCTTGATATCACAGGTTTTGCAATGCACACAGTTCTGGCCGTTAATCTGAAAACGTTTGCCGCCTTCCCCATCGTCCAGTACTTCGTACACGCCCGCAGGACAGTAGCGCTGCGCTGGCTCATCATAAACCGGCAGGTTATGTTTGATCGGCACCTCGGGATCAATCAGCTTCAGGTGACAGGGCTGATCCTCGGCATGGTTGGTGTTGGACAAAAACACCGACGACAGCTTATCGAAACTGATTTTGCCATCGGGTTTCGGATAGTCGATTTTGGGGCATTCACTGGCCGGTTTCATTTGCGCATAATCATGCGACCTGTCTTTGAACGTCAACGGAAAGTGGCCACCGAAGATATTGTGCTCAATGAAGCTCAGGCCACTGCCAATCCAGAACCCGAACTTGTGAAAGCCTGCGCTGAAGTTTCGTGTTTTGTGCAACTCTTCGTACAACGCCGATGATTTAACGCGCTCGCCGTATTCGGTGAGATCAATGCCCGGTTTTGCCGTTTCCTGTTGCAGGGATTCGAACAATGACTCCGCTGCCAGCATGCCTGAGCGCATCGCCGTATGACTGCCTTTGATTTTTGCCGCATTCAGCGTGCCGGCGTCACAACCAATCAGCAGGCCACCTGGAAAACTCATTTTCGGCAATGAATTCAGACCACCTTTATTGAGCGCTCGAGCGCCATAACTCAGGCGTTTACCGCCCTCAAGGTACTGGCGAATAACCGGGTGCTGCTTGAACTTCTGAAATTCGTCAAACGGACTGATATGCGGATTTTTGTACCCCAGGTCAACAATCAGACCCAGGTAAACCTGGTTGTTTTCTGCGTGGTACAGAAACCCACCACTGGACCCGGCATAACTTGCGCCAATCATTGGGTAGCCGGCAGTGTGCACTACCAGGCCTTCCTTGTGCAGCTCAGACGGGATCTCCCAGACTTCTTTCAGGCCGATGCCATAGTGTTGCGGGTCGCTGTCCTTGTCCAGCTCAAAGCGGGCGATCAGTTCCTTGCCCAGGTGACCCCGGCAGCCTTCGGCCAGAATGGTGTATTTGGCGTGAAATTCGAACCCGGGTTCAAACGCATCTTTTTTCTCACCGTTGGCATCAACGCCCATGTCACCGGTCGCCACCCCTTTCACCGTACCATCTTCGTGGTAAAGGATTTCGGCTGCAGCAAAGCCCGGGAATACTTCTGCACCCAGCTCCATGGCCTGCTCGGCCAGCCAACGGCACAGGTTGCCCAGGGAAACAATGTAATTGCCATGATTGCGCATGGGTTTGGGGACCAGCAGGTCTGGAAAACGTACCGACTTTTCCTCTCCGGGCAGATAATAAACATCGTCACCGGTCACCGCTGTGTTCAGGGGCGCGCCTTTCTCTTTCCAGTCGGGAAACAGCTCATTCAGTGCCGACGGCTCGAAGACAGCCCCCGACAGGATGTGCGCTCCGACTTCCGAGCCTTTTTCAAGTACGCAGACGGAAATCTCCTTTTCTGCCTCTTGCGCCAGTTGTAACAGGCGGCAGGCAGTCGCCAGGCCTGCTGGTCCGGCCCCAACGATAACGACATCGACTTCCATTGACTCGCGTTGCATACTTTGGTCTCCCCCTCACGTGCGTGTGCAAAATGCTCGTTTGATAACTATCCGCCTCTGGCAGACATCATCAGTGGCGTGCCCGCCGCGCGGGCACCGTATTATCCTTAATTCGACCCTGAATCGCAAAGACATGCTGACAGTGCCGTTTTCAGCTCCGGGTATCTGAATTCAAATCCCTGGGCCTGCAATCGTGCCGGTTTCACATTCTGCCCATGCAACAACAGCCGGTCGCCCATTTCGCCGAACATCAGCTGCACCATCGTTGCCGGCAACGGCAGCACAGCGGGCCTGTTGACCGCAGCAGCCAGCTCCCGGGTAAACTCGCGATTATTGACGGTGCCGGGAGCGGTCACATTAAACACGCCAGCTTCGGACTCCGCCGTTAGCAGGAACTGCATCGCCCTGATGACATCAGAGCGATGCACCCAGGACATGAACTGCTCCCCATCGCCTATACGCCCCCCCAGAGCCAGCCTGAAAATCGGTAACAGACGCGCCAGCATACCGCCATCGGGTCCAAGGACAACACCAAACCGTAAAATACAGACCCTGATTCCCAGCGCCTCAGCCTTGCGTGCCTCCTCTTCCCAGCGCAGGCAAAGCTGGTGACTGAATTCATCATGGACGGGTGAGGTTTCGGTCAGTGGCGCCGGGCCGTGCGCCCCGTAGAAGCCCACTGCAGAAGCGGTCAGCATGACCTGTGGTTTATGCTGCAGGCGTTGACAAAGTTGCACCAGCGCCCGCGTGGTCTGTAGACGACTGTTCAGCAATACCTGCTTGCGCGCCTGCGTCCAGCGTTTTTCGGCAATACCGGCACCCGCAAGATTGATGATCGCGTCTACTTTCTGGTCCTGTTCGATTTCATCCAGACTGCGCACCAGCTCCAGTCCGGTGCCCAGTATCAGACGAGCCCGGGCATAATCGCGCACCAACACCGTGAGGTGATGACCGGCCGCAAGCAATTCATCTGCTAAACACGAGCCGATAAAGCCCGTGCCACCCGTTATCAGAATTCGCATGGTAATAGACCTTTTGCGTCAGTATTTGGCCACAAATATGGCAAGCTGCCTCCAGTTCCTCACAAATTGTTACAACAGTGAACGCCACTTTTTTGATAACATTACACTTATTCTAAAACACACTTTCAAAACTCTGGCTGTCGCCCTTCGTATCGAAGGAACAAGGACTGAACCAATCATGATTCGTCGTCACATCATCTCGCCCATTTCTCGTGTCATCGCGCCCTCTGTTTTCAGCACACGCTTGCGTGTCGGCGCTCTGGGCCTGCTGGCAATCAGCTTATCAAATACCAGCATTCTGGCAAACGCCAATGAAATTGCCGCCTCTGCTGCTGAAGACTCCACCGTTATTTACCCGGCATCCTTCTTTCAGCCATATAATCCGGTATCCGTCAACGACATGATCGACCGCATCCCGGGCGTCAGCCTCAGTGGCGGCGGTGGCGGCCGCGGTCTGGGCAGCGGCGGCGACCTGCTGATTAACGGTCAGCGCCTGGCCGGCAAGGACAACTCACCCCAGGATCAGTTGCGCAGAATTGCCGCGCGCGAAGTAGAGCGCATCGAAATCATTCGCGGCACCTCCAGTGATCTGGCGGTTCGTGGTTCCGGCCAGGTCGTCAACGTAGTACTGCAGGACGCCGATACGCGCGCCAGCACCTCCGTTGAAGTCAGCTCTGATCGCCACGCTGACGGCACGGTACAGCCAGGCGCGTCCATTTCACATAGCCGCCAGACCGGCAACTTCTCCGCCATCGTCAGCCTGCAGGCAGACCCCCAGTACGGTCACCAACAACGTCTGGAAACCAGCTACACACCCGATCTGACGCCAACAGAAATCATGAACCAGAGCGAGGTCCGGGATCGCATGGCCTACCAGGCCAGCACCGTGCTGGGTTACCGCACTGGCCAACACCGCATGCAATTAAACGCCCTTTACGGTACCTCGGATCACCCGGTCGACATCTCCCGGCAGTATCGTGACCCGGAATCAACGGATGTTGTTGCGCGCATTGAACGCGAACCCATCGACAACGTGGAAAACAACTGGGAACTGGGCGGCGACTACGAATTTGAATTTGCCGACGGTGCCAACCTGTTGTTTCTGTTTGTGATAAATGACGAGACCGACAACAGCGTCCGCGAGCGTTTTTTGAGGGAAGCGCCGCAATCGAATTCAGCAGAGAATAAATCTCTCTATATTCAGTCCAACAGCCGGACACGTGAACGAATCGCGCAGGGCACCTATAGCTGGTCGCTGGCAGAGGATCAGGATCTGCAACTGGGCGCCGAACGTGCTCAGACCATTCTCGATTCCAGTCTGCTGATCGGCCGGAACTCGGGGACTGCTGAACCGTCGCCCGAATTCGGTGACCTGCGACCAGCACTGAACCTGTCCAACCTGGGCTCCAGTGTGGAAGAAATGCGTTATGAAGGTTTTGCTGTCCATAACTGGACACTCAACGACCGCATGACGCTGGAGAGCAGCCTGGTCTATGAAACCTCGGAAATCAGCCAGAGTGGCGCGTTAAGCCAAAGCCGCGACTTTCAGTTCTGGCGCCCGTCGGTGGATTACCGCTTTAACATCACCAACTCCCTGCAGCTGCGCGCGACCGTGGCCCGCGAGGTTCAGCAACTGAGCTTTGCCAATTTCACGGCAACGGCGAATACCGACGATAACGACAAAGATGCTGATGCCGGCAACCCGAATCTGGTGCCGACCAAGGAAATCCGTTACGAGCTGACCATGGAGTATCGTCTGCCCAATGACGCCGGTGTTGTCAGCTCCCGTTTTTTCCTGCGCGACCTGGAAGATCAGATCGGGCGTATCAACGCCTCTTCCAACCCGGATAACCCTGTTTCCGCCGCCGGTAACATCGGTGATGCCAAACGCTGGGGCGTTTATCTGGATGGCAGCACGCGACTGGGCCTGCTGGGCATGCCGGACGCGATTGTCTCCTCCAGCCTGTACCTGTTTGATTCCGAGGTGACCAATCCGATACTGGGCACCACCGAGCGCATCAATGGCCGTGGCCGCGCCCAGATGGGCTTCCGTCACGATGTGGTGAACTGGAACCTGAATTACGGATTTGACTATAACCACCCACTTAACGGTGGCGAGCGCAATATCGAGGTCAACACCATTGACCGCACCAATGGCGGTCCCAACCTGACCATGTTTGTATCAACGGTGTTGTTCGATGACGTCACTTTCAGGCTTGAATCCAACAATACGCTGAACGAAGAGTATTGCCGTAACCGCGTTCGTTACAGCGGCCCGGCGGCAGCTGGCAACATCAGTGAGCTCGAAGATGCGTGCTGGGGATACGGTCGAAAGCTGGCGCTTAAAGTGCGCAAGACCTTTTAAGGCTGCTGACGACCGCCCCGGACCTGGACGACTTATTCTGGCTTGCTGAAAATCAGCATGTGTTGCCAGGGCAGGAAGTCCAGGGTGTCGTCCCAGTGCAGACCAAACACACTCATTTCCCGCACCACCTGCTCCTCGCTCATTTTATGCAGCGGCCTGATGGGCACGGTGTCATCCTCTGCCCGGTATTCAAGCAGGATAACGCGCCCACCAGGTTTCAACGCGTTATTGATGCCGTCCATCATTTCAAAGGGGTGGGAAAATTCGTGATAGGCGTCTACCAGTAATACCACATCGACTGCATTTTCCGGCAAGCCCGGATCATCAATCTGTCCCAGTAAGGGCTCGACATTGCTGATGCCCAACTCGGCCTGGCGCTGCCTGAGCAAGGTCAGCATCTCCGGCTGGATATCGGTTGCCAGTACTTTGCCTTCAGGCACCAGCGGAGCCATGCGGAACGTGAAATAACCGGTGCCAGCACCAATATCGGCCACGACATCATCAGGTTCCAGCCCCATATTGGCGACCACTTCGTCAGGCATCTCTTCATGGGTACGCTGCTCCCGCTCCAGCCAGCCGGCGGCCTGATGGCCCATGACTCCGGAAATCTCGCGTCCCATATAAAATTTGCCAGTACCGCCCTGACTGCGAGCGGGATCAAACTCATACCCCGGATTTTCAGCCGCCTGCAGCGCCGAGGTGCTGACGAGAGCGGCAATAATAACGGGAAACAGCTTCAGTAACTTCATGATTTCCACCTTTAGACTTTATTCGGGTTTGCAGACAGCGGCTTTACACTGAAGAGTACCAGAAGCGAGACAGCATTGGTAAAACTTGCAGCACCGCAGCGTCCAGGCGCCGAAACACAAGGATGCCACAGCTATGATAGAATCCGGGCGACTAAAAACTCCGGGAGCAACAGACACACATGAGCAACGTTCTTGAAGGTATTCGGGTACTGGATTTCGGGCGCTATATTGCCGGGCCATTCTGCGCCAGCCTGCTGAGTGACATGGGCGCCGAAGTCATTCGTATCGAAAAAGTGCAGGGCAGTGAGGACCGTTTTCTTTCCCCGGTCAGCGAAACCGGTGACGGCGCCCTGTTCATGCAGATGGGCCGTAACAAGCAGGGCATGACCTTGAACCCGATGAAGCCTGAGGGCCGCGAAGTCGTGAAAAAGCTGGTAGCCAGCGCCGATGTAGTGGTCGCCAACCTGCCTCCTGACACCTTACAGGCCATGGGCCTGGATTACGCCAGCCTGACCGCAATCAAACCCGATATCATTCTGACCATGATTTCCGCCTTTGGCACCGGTGGCCCCTACAGCAACCGGGTCGGTTTCGACGGCCTGGGCCAGGCCATGTCGGGCGCCATGTTCATGACCGGCACACCCGAGCAGCCGGTAAAGTCCTATGCCCCGTTTATCGATTTTGGTACCGCCAGCCTGAGTGCGGTAGGCACCATGGCGGCGCTGCTCGAGCGACAGAAAACCGGCAAAGGCCAGGTTGTTGAAGCATCGCTGTTCAATACCGCCCTGACCATGATGAACGGCACTCTAATAGAACAGGCCATGATTGAACGCAATCGCACCGCAACCCTGAACCGGTCGCAGACCTCAGGCCCGGCTGACACCTTTAAAACCAATGACGGCTGGGTACTGATTCAGTCTGTGGGCGGCCCGTTGTTTGAACGCTGGGTGGCACTGATGGGTGAGCCGGAGTGGCTGGACGATCCGCGTTTCCGGGATGACATTACCCGTGGTGACAATGGCGCGCTGATCAGTGAGCGCCTGGCCCGCTGGTGTGCTGAGCGCAGTTCAGCAGAGGTGCTTGCTGAAATGGAAGCAGCCCGTATTCCGGCCGGCCCGGTCATGTCGCCGCAACAGGTGCTGGACGATCCCCATGTCGCCGCGCGTGGCATGTTCAAGCAACTGGACTATCCGGGCGCCGACAAACCGGCACCGGTGATGACCACGCCCTTCAGCCTGTCCGGCAATCCGACAGCGGTCAAACATCGGGCACCTCTGTTGGGTGAACACACCAACAAGATCATGCAGGAACTGGGTTACTCAGCCGAACAGATCGAGCAATTGCGCGCTATCCGGGTCATCTGACACACCCCGGGGGCCAGATTCTGCCCCCGGCATCCAGACAGCGCCCTATTTCATGCCAAAGCCCTGCTCGGCCAGGAATCCCCGCATATGCGGTCGTGACTTTTCGCTGAGCAGTGTGGCAACCTGCTCACTCCAGCACACACCATGGCCGCCACCCGTGCGCATGCGGTAGTACTCACGAATGCGATCATCATAGGCATCGATCTCCGCGGCGTCCTGACTGTCATCGTAGACTTCTTCTTTCACAATTACCGACAGCGGCAATCGGGGTTTAACTTCGGGGTCCTGATCCGGATACCCCAGACATAAACCAAACACCGGATACACGCCTGTTGGCAATTGCAATAAATCAGACACCTGGCGCGGGTTATTGCGCAGGCCACCGATATAACAGATACCCAGCCCCGCCGCCTCAGCAGCAACAACGGAATTCTGTGCCATCAGGGCTGCATCAACGGTGGCGATAATAAAGTGCTCGGTGTAATCACCTGCAAATGCTTTTTCGTATTTCACACAGCAGTTGCCAGCCCGGCGCACATCGGCACAGAAAACCAGAAATTCGGCGGCTTTTTCCACGTACGGTTGATTGCCGGCGAACGCGGCCAGTTGTGCCCGGCTTTCCGGTTTACTGACTCTGATTACGGTTGCGCCCTGCAGAAAACTTGAGGTCGCAGCGCTCTGGCCAGCGCCGAGAATCTCTGCCAACAGACCGTCAGGCAGAGCCTGATCCTTGAATTTGCGGATACTGCGGTGAGACTTTAACAGGTCAATCGTGTCGTTCATGACATTACCTTTTGTTTGTTTCAGATTAGTTTTTATATCAGGCCAGCCTGGTGCCAGGGACAACTTTTTACCAGGTCAACTGTTTAAAAATTCAACCGTTTACAAGTTCAACTACAGCGCGTTGATATTGGCCTGCAGATTATCGAGGAATTGCGGTACCACATCATTGGCGAGGCGGGTCTCGGCATTGAACATGACCACCAGTGCAATATCGTAGGCGGGAACCAGCACAATCTCGGATCGGTAGCCGCGCACGCCACCGCCATGATGAATCACGCGCATACCATCGTAGTCGAGAATGCGCCAGCCCAGCCCATACCAGGCCTGCTCCACTTTTGGCCAGCGGTTGAAATAGTTGCCACTCGGCGTTTCCACCACGGGCGTGTGCTGCATGTCGAGCAGGGAACGCGGCAGAACCTCCGGATAGCCACCCAGATTGGCCTGTGCCCAGCGCACCATATCCATGATGCTGGCATTAACGCCAGCAGCCGGGCCGGTTGTGTAATACGCGGAATTGACGGAACTCAGACGCCAGCCATCGCGACCGTACTGATGCGGCGAACTGGCATTAGGGTTGTCGCGGAATGCTTCATAGCCCATTGATGCCTGACTCATGCCCAGCGGCAGGAAGATATTTTCCACAACAAAATCATCATAGGTGGTTCGCAAGCTCGCCTCAACGACGTCAGCGATCAGCGAGAAAACCACATTCTGATAACCATAACAGCGACCGGGCGGACAAACGGTAGGAATCTCGTGGAATTTTTCCTGGATTTTTTTGTACGCGACACCGGCATCGAGCATGTTGGAAAAGGCATGCGGCATCAGGCCCGTGGTATGACTGAGCACGTGTCGCAGGGTCATCTCCCGGGTCGCGGCATCAGTACCGATGTTATAGGGCAAAATCGCCGATATGGGGTCGTCCCAGGTCGAAATGTTGCTGCTAACCAGTTGCGATGCCACGGTTCCAGCAAAGGTCTTGGACACCGACGCAATACGGAACACAGTATCGCGGTCGACGGCAACACCTTCCTGCACGCTGCGCACACCGTATGAGGTCAGATCAAGAATATCCGATGACGACACGATCGCCATGGTGGCGCCGGGTATCTGCAGGTCATCCAGTTCCTGTTGCAACCAGTTCTTGTAGGTACTGAAGTCGGCAATATCGGCATGGGCAATAGGCGCTGGCAATTGCCCCGGTAGCTGATGGAATGCGGGCTGAACGCCCTGCTCCATCAATGACGTGGAAAACGGCGCATCATCTGCCTGCGCCAGCGCGACGGGCATAACCAGCGTCACCAGCGCAGAGGCAAAGCAGGTCAGTGGGAATAAAACTGATGGCAGGCGCAGGGGTGCAATTCTGGGCAAAATACAGCATTCCGTCAGAGCAATGATTTACCGGCGCCATGAATTGTCAACGCAGGGATTTGCCAAGGAAAATACCATGTCACAGGGAATTTGCAAGCATTGCACGCCGCCTGCATGGTGCGGGAGCGACCGAAAATCAGGTAAAAAAAGCCGACCTGCCGAGGCGGCAGGCCGGCCACAAGAGGATCAGGACACAATCAGCAACAGCTTCTGTCCATCCCTCACTACACCCAGAGCTACCACTCTGGCTTCCTCACTCAACATACGGTTGAAATCACGCAATGACTGCACGGGCTGTCGGTTGACTTCGGCAATGATGTCACCCGGGCGCAGACCCGCAGCCCAGACCGGGCTGCGCTGGACAACGTCGGCCACTTGCACCCCGGCGTCAGTGCCGGCAGCGTTCTGCAACTGCGCTCCCAAAAAACGCGATTCATCGGCCCGACGACCATTGTCAGTCGACTCGCTGGCGGCGAGCGCCGACTCACCGTTACTGGCAATGATCTGGGCGCTGACACTCATGCGTTCACCCTCGCGCATCAGCCCGAGTTCAAGTACCTGATCAACGCCGGCAAGCCCGACAGCATTGCGCAGTTCGCGACTGCTGGTGATCGGCTCACCATTAATGGCAACAACAAGATCAGACACCTGCAGGCCGACCTGATCGGCCACCGAGTCTGGCATCACCTGAGTAATCAACGCACCGTTATTGGCGCCCAATTGCAGGGTTTCCTCCACCAGTGGCGTGTGATCACGAATAATGACACCAAGCTGACCACGCCTGACCACGCCGTCACGCTCCAGGTGTGTGACAACAGCGGCAAGCATATCGACCGGCACCGCGAACCCGACACCAGAGCTGGTGCCCGAACCGGAAATAATCGCGGTATTGATGCCCACCAGACGCCCCTGCAGATCGACCAGCGCACCACCCGAGTTGCCGACATTGATCGCCGCATCGGTCTGAATGAAGTCCTCATAGTTGTCATTGTTGATACCGGCCCGGCCCAGCGCACTGATAATGCCGGAGGTCACCGTCTGTCCAATGCCGAAGGGATTTCCGATAGCGACCACATAATCGCCAATACGCATACGCGTGGCATCTGCCAGTTCAATTTCGGTCAGTCGATCGGCACTGACCTGCAGCAAGGCTATATCGGTGCGCTCATCACTGCCGATCAGCTCAGCTTCCAGCACACGGCCATCGAGCAGCCCCACATTGATGCTGTCCGCGCCTGCCACCACGTGATGATTGGTCACGATATAACCTTCTTCGCTGTCAACGACCACGCCGGAACCGGCACCTCGTGCACGCCGTACCGGTGGCTGCTGGCCATTGCCGCGAAAACCGAATACGTCGGGCATCTGTTCTACACGGGTGACCGATATATTGACCACCGCCGGCGTCACCGCCTCCAGCATTGGCGCCAGGGACGGCATGGCATTGTCATAAACCATCGGCGCCTCAGCCTGCGCCAACGCCACCGGCGACATGCCAGGGGCTAGAATGGCAGCCATCATTGCCACCTGTGCCAACCCTGTTTGGATACTTCGTTTGACCAGACCTGTTCGTTTCATCATCAACCACCTCCGTCTACCGTTGATTTGCCACGCTGCAGTCAGCGCTGTCTTGCCACGGACTTGAAGATATGGCTTGCCGACGCCATATACCTGAGGGAAAACGGAAATAAATGTCCAGATTTTGTGAAGTTGGCACTTTTCCGGTTTATAACGGTCTTAGTTAACTATAATCACGATGTAAATGGTTGACACGATACGGAGCCGCCATGAGCGAAGTAGCAGCCTCGAGCGAGGAAACAGCCTTGAGCGCAAAGACAGCCTTGAGCGAAACAACAGCCTTGAGCGCAAAGACAGCTTTGAGCGAAACAACAGCCTTGGGCGCAAAGACAGCCTTGAGCGAAACAACAGCCTTGAGCGATAAAACAATCCTGAGCCAGGACACAACCCCGACCTGCGCCTCCTTGATGCAGGCTCAAAGCTTTGCGCTGGATTGCTGGTACGTTTACCCGACGCAAAACCGAATTCAGCACAAACTTGATCACGAGGACAGTCGTCAGCTTGAACCCAGATTGATGCGCCTGCTGTGCCTGCTGGCCGCGTCAGCCGATGCCGTGGTCAACCGCGACGACATCACCTCGTTGCTATGGCCGCGGGTGGTGGTCAATGAAAACTCGCTCACTCGCGCCGTGTCTGACCTGCGGCGGGTGTTGACGCCCGCTGGCAGCAAACGCACGAGCGTTATACAGACAATCCCCAAGCGTGGTTACCGGCTGACACAGGCGCCCTCGGATATTAACGCAGCGCCACCTGCAGGGCAGACCCGGCACCCGGCAAACAGACAACCAGCCCTGATGCCGGCAGCCGCAAACCAATGGCTTCAACGCTGGACACCCAGTATTGCCGCCAGCTTCATGCTGGCACTGGCGCTGGTTATCCGGCTCACCGGTGACAATCAGGGTGCGCCAGCGGTCGCGCAATTGCCGACGCCGGCAGACGCTGGCGCTAACCAACAAATGCATTACGACCAGGTAATCACCGCCCCGACGCTGACGGCCGAGATGACACGGGACACGTTGATGAACACGGAAACAGCCATCAACGATGGTGAATCGAGGTTTCAGATCACCCGACTGGGCGATGCCCAGAATGCCGAGGCGCCATCGTGGCACATGTCATCTGCAAGGCAAGCGGAGCAGACCAGACCAGCCACGCTGGGGCAGTCACTGTTGACCCCCGATGGGCAGCTGCTGGCCTACGTCGACAACCAAGACGGTATCGCCAGCCTGAACCTGCAACCGGCCATGAGCGAGGCAGAACCCTGGGTTGCTTTTACCACCGACGAGCGCATTTTCCAGTTGCAATGGTCACCGTTGGATGCCGGCATTCTGTTAACGGTGGGCCAGAGCACAGACAACGCTGCTGATCGCGCGTCGTACCTGCGCCTGATGCTGCTGGATCTGGAAACATTGACGGTACAGGAACTGTACCGGCGAGAACTGCCGCCGGAGGCCTGGACACAGGACATCGGCAACCTGACCTGAGTCAGGCGCTAGCGGTGCTACCCGAGCAGCGCATCGGATACGCGAAGCGCGCTGACAACACCGTCTTCGTGAAAGCCTTTGCCCCACCAGGCACCACAGAACCAGGTCCGCTGCACGCCGTTGATCAACGCCCATTGTGTCTGCGCGTCGGCAGCGGCGCGGGTGAAAACCGGATGTGCATAGTTGAAATGACCCAGTATGGATTCTGGCGCAATACGGTCGGTATCGTTGAGACTGACCAGGAACTGTGCGTCGCCAACAATGCCCATCAACCGATTCATGTCGTAGGTAATGCGCGGTAAACCACTGCGATCCTCAGTCAGGTAATAATTCCAGCTCGCCCAGGCGCGTTTATTGGCCGGCATGACCGACGCGTCCGTATGCAGCACGACATCATTCGCCTGGTACTGGATCGCAGCCAGCACTGCCTGTTCGGACTCGCTGGCATCACCTAATAGCGCCAGAGCCTGATCACTGTGACAGGCCAATACCACCTGATCAAACTGCTCAACGCCATCGCGGGTGACAACATCGACGTTCTCTGCGTGCCGTTTGACCTCCGTCACTGGCGTTGACAGTCTTATGCGATCACTGAAACCAGCACTCATGGGCTCAAGGTAAGCCCCGGATCCACCCACAAGTGTCCGCCAGCGTGGTCGGTTGTGGACATTCAACAGCCCGTGGCGAACCATAAACGGCACCATGAAGCGCACCGGAAATTCCAGCATGCGCTGAAACGGCGTTGACCAGATGGCGGAGGCCATTGGCACCAGGTAGTAGTCGCGAAACCTGTCACCTAAACCCATGTCCCGCACATAGTCTTGAAGCGACGAGTCCGGTATGCAGTCGTTCTCGAAATCGCTGATGGCCTGCTGGTTAAAACGCAGAATATCGAGCAGCATTTTGATATATGACGGCGACAACAGGTTTTTGCGTTGCGCAAACAATCCGTTATAAAGCGCCAGCCTGCCAGTAACACCCGCATATTCCAGACCTGTGGTCTGACAACTGACACCAAAACTCATGTCAGAGTCGCGCCACTGTATACCCAGCTCATCCATCAGGGCGATAAAATTTGGATAGGTCCAATCGTTAAAAACGATAAAGCCGGTGTCAATCGAATGGGATTGGCCATTGACAGAGACATCAATGGTGGCGGTATGGCCGCCGAGGCGGTCGTCGGCCTCAAAGACGGTAATATCGTGATGACGGTGAAGTTTGAAGGCGGTGGTCAGGCCGGCAATACCGGTTCCGACAATGGCTATTTTCAAGTTAAGAATCCTGGCGGTAGCTGACGTAGTGGCAAGCTCACTTGCACAAAAAGGCGCAATCTCCAACTGAGTTGCTGAATCAATTTACGTCAGCATGCCTGCGCCGGATCACCCGACGCAGGCACCTGTCTGCTAGCCTATCAGGCGTACTTGGCCAGCTCTTTGCGTGCGATGACCCGGCGGTGGACCTCGTCCGGGCCGTCAGCCAGACGCAGGGTTCGCTGCGACGTCCACAGGGCAGCCAGCGGCGTATCCTGAGACACACCGGTGGCTCCGTGCATCTGGATGGCACGATCGATAACCCGCAGGGCCATGTTGGGCACGGCGACCTTGATCTGGGAAATTGCATCGCGTGCCGCCTTATTGCCGATGGTATCCATCAGGTAGGCAGCCTTGAATACCAACAGACGACACATTTCAATCTCAATGCGACTGTCAGCAATTACGTCGTAGTTACCACCCAGTTCTGCCAATGGTTTGCCGAACGCTTCCCGGCTCATTGAGCGTGTGCACATCAGATCGAGAGCACGTTCCGCTGCACCAATCGAGCGCATGCAATGATGAATGCGACCTGGCCCCAGACGCCCCTGGGAGATTTCAAAACCGCGGCCGCGACCCAGGATAATATTCTCTTTTGGCACACGGACATTGCTGAACCGTATATGCATGTGACCATGAGGCGCATCATCCTTGCCAAACACTTCCATCGGACGCAGGACGTCAACGCCGGGCGTGTCCATTGGCACCAGTATCTGGGACTGACGGTTGTGTTTGGGCGCTTCGGGATCAGTCACCACCATCACAATCATGATTTTACAGCGCGCATCGCCGGCACCGGAGATATAGAATTTCTCTCCATTGATGACCCAGTCGTCGCCATCCATGACGGCACTTGTTGCTATATTGGTGGCGTCAGAGGAGGCTACGTCCGGCTCGGTCATAGCAAAAGCAGACCGGATTTCACCGGCCAGCAGCGGCTTCAGCCATTGCTCTTTCTGTTCATCCGAACCATAACGTTCGAGCACTTCCATATTGCCTGTGTCTGGCGCGCTGCAATTGAATGCTTCTGAGGCCAGACGACTGCGGCCCATGATCTCGGCCAGGTGGGCATACTCCATGTTGCTGATGCCAGCGCCGCCCTGACTCTTGGGCAGGAAGAAGTTCCACAGCCCCAGCGTTTTTGCTTTCGCCTTGAGGCTGCCCATGATCTCGTCCTGTCTGGGCGTATGAGACCAGCGATCACCGACACTGACTTCGTCGTGGTATTCCTTCTCCACCGCCGCCACGTCGACTTCGACAAACTCGCGAATCTTTTCACGTACTTTTTGCATTTCTTCAGACAATCCCAGATTCATTCCCGATTCCTCATGATGATGTTCATGTTTTTATGTTGTTCTGCGCCTGATTTCGGTGCGCTTGAATGTCAGGTTTTTCCATTCAGATAGCCGGCAGCCCTTAGCCGTCGACCCGGCGCCGTTAACCTGTAACTTTCAACCTGTAATAGTGCCACCGCCATCGACAACCAGCGTCTGTCCGGTGGTAAAACTGCCGGCATCCGATGCCAGGTAAATCGCGGCGCCAGCAATCTCTTCCGGCTCACCGATTCGTCGCAAGGGGTACTTGGATACCGTTGCTTTGTATGTTTCCGGATTCTCCCACAGCGCCTTGGCAAAATCTGTCTTGATCAGGCCCGGCGCAATGCAGTTGACACGAATATTTTTGGGTCCCCATTCGACAGCCAGGTTGCGGGCAATCTGCATGTCGGCCGCCTTGGAAATGCCATAGGCACCCAGCACGTCTGTACCTTTCAGGCCGGCAATCGACGAGACAATGATGGTTGCACCGCCACCGTTTTCGGCCATACCCGGCAACACCAACTGGCACAGCCGATGCGCGCTGCCGATGTTTGAGTGCATGATTTTATCAAACGCTTCGTCCGGAATGTCCTGTGACGGGCCGTAGAACGGATTCAGGGCAGCATTGATAACCAGGATATCGATCTTGCCAAAATGCTTGATGGTGGCATCAACCAGGGTTTTGAGTTGTTCCTTGTAGTTGATATTGCAGGCTACCGGTAATGCTTCGCCGCCATCGGCGTTGATTTTGGCGGCAACCTCGTCGCACGCATCCTGATTACGGCTTGAAATGACCACCTTGGCCCCCGCATTGGCCATATGAGTTGCTATTGCCAGGCCAATCCCCTTGGTTGAGCCGGTGATCAGGGCTACCTTTCCGCTCAGATCGAATAAACTCATGTCTGCTCCCCTCTTCTTACCCCATGGCATCGCTGCCGCTCGTCGATAGAATCACAACCAACATACAGGTTATAAATTCAGTGAATTATACTTAGCTGTATTATAACAAGAGCACACAATACCTGAAATCCCTGCATCCTGCCAGCCAACAGGCAGGACCGCTGACGCTCAGTCCTCCGCCATCCAGGGGCGCGCGCCTTTGCTTACATGCGTACCTCCATCAACCGGAATCACTGCACCATTGGTGTAGGCGCCGGCTCTTGAAGCCAGATAAACCAGCACGCCGGCTATTTCTTCCGGCTGCCCTGCGCGCCCCATGGGGCTGTCGGCGGCAATATCATCGCCAAACTCACGCAATACATAATCGGTCATGCGTGACTGGAAGAAGCCCGGCGCCACTGCATTCACAGTGATATGACGAGGCCCCAGATCAACAGCCAGAGTTCGCGTCAAATGGTGCAGGGCGGCCTTGCTGGCAGAATAGGCAAAGGTGGGCACCCGCTGCACAATCGGCACCTGCAGACCATCCATGGAACCGATATTGATGACCCGAGCCGGATCCGGGGCCGACGCTGCCTGTGTCAGCAATGGCAACAGATCCCGGGTCAGTGCAAACACCGCATTGACGTTGGTCGACATGACCTTGGCAAACGCATCATCCGGGTAATCCTCTACCCTGGCGCCCCAATTGGCGCCTGCATTGTTCACCAGAATGGACAGACCTTGCCCGGCAAAGTGATCCTGCAGAAAATCGCCCAGTCGCCGTCGATCATCGGCTTCGGTAATATCGGCGGCAATCGCCAGACAATCGCCCAAGGGCCGAAGCTGCGCCAGCGCAGCGTCGCATTTATCCTGTTTGCGTGATGCAATAACCACGCGCACACCCGCCCGCAGCAGCGTCTCGGCCATGATCAGGCCCAGACCGCTGCTGCCGCCGGTGACCAGAGCAGTTTTGCCAGCCAGGCCGAACAATTCACTGATATTCAGCGATGATGTCTGTATTTGTGCCATGGTTTATTCGTCCGCTATTTTTACCAGCTGCTTGCCAAAGTTTTTGCCTCGCAACAAGCCCCGGAACAGTTCAGGCGCGTTTTCGAGACCTTCGCCGACAGATTCGCGATAGTTGATTTTGCCTGCATTCACCCAGGCGCCCAGTTTTTCGGTCGCCTCTGGCCAGCGCTCCTGCCATTCGGTGACCACAAAAAAGCGGTGCTCAGGCACGTCATCCAGTGCCTTCAGAATATGGAAAGGTGTTTCAGCCTTGGTGATATCGGTGTCGTTATAGTTGGAAATATAACCACAGATCGGGACCCGTGCACCCGGGTTGAGCAGAGGTGCAACTGCGCGCGTGACATCGCCACCCACATTTTCAAAATAGATATCAATACCATTCGGGCAGGCCGCTTTCAGCTTTTCCGCCAGGTTGCCGCTTTTGTAGTCCAGGCAGTCATCAAAGCCCAGCTCCTCTTTGACATAACGACATTTCTCTGCGCCACCGGCAATACCAATGGCGCGCAGCCCTAGCGTGCGGGCCAGTTGGCCAACCACCGAGCCGACGGCGCCCGATGCTGCGGCCACCACCAGGGTTTCACCGGCCTGTGGCTTGCCCACTTCTGTCAATCCGAAAAAAGCGGTACGGCCTGGCATGCCGACCACCCCCAGATGCGCGGATAAAGTGCCATTTTTCAGATCCACTTTCATTAATCGTGGATCGTCATCGTCTGCCACAATCATCGTCTGCCAGCCCATGTGTGCCGTCACATGATCACCCACCTGAAAGCGTGAAGATTCTGATGCAACCACAACTCCCGCAGACTCCCCGGTGATGACATCACCCACCTGCAGGGGTTGTGCATAGGATTTCACATCGTTCATGCGCCCACGCATGTAGGGGTCCAGTGACAGCCAGATTACCTTGATCAGAATCTGACCTGATTGCAGCGTCGGCACATCCTCCTGTACCAGACTAAAACAGTCATCACCGGGTTCGCCGACAGGCCGCTTGGCCAGTAACATCTTGTTATTTTTCATCATAACTCCTTTATTTGGATAAATTCTCACAATAAGATGCCCTGCATACTAGCTCAGTCTCAGCTCAGCTCACAACCCGGCTCCCAAGCCGTGCAGCCAGTAACCAGTGATTGCACTCAGGCGCAATGTGCCTGATCAGCAACCTGCCTCCGCAACTCAAGCAGCGCAGCCCTGATCCGTGCCAGACCCAATTGCCACTCGGATTCCGTCAACAACAGCGTGGGCAACAACCGCACCACTGCATTTTTAGTCGGTGTCACAATGACACCCTGCGCAGCACAGGCATCTGTCAGCGGCCAGACCCAACTGTCGGAACCCAGTGCCAGCGCCAGCATAAAGCCTTGCCCCCGGACCTCGCTCACCAGGTCGGAAAATGTCTGTTGCAACGCCTGCAGATCCTGCAGCATGATCTGACCAAGCACGTTGACGTGCTCAGCAACACGATGCTCACGCAAATAGCCCACCACGTCAGCGGCGACCGCGCACATCAGCGGATTGCCGCAGTATGTGCCACCATGGTCGCCCAACTGCACGGCGCTGGCCACCGCCTGCGACATGGCAATGGCTGCAAACGGTAAGCCACCGGCGATACCTTTGCCCATGGTCATTATGTCGGGTCTGACGCCAGTGTCACTGATGGCAAAGAAAGCGCCGGTTCGGCAGAAACCCGTCTGCACTTCATCAATAATCAATAACGCACCGTGTGCCCGGCACTGTTGCTGCAACTGACGCAGAATTTCGTGTGACACCGCCTTGACACCGCCCTCACCCTGAATCGGTTCCAGAATCACGGCCGCCACATCGTCATCAATCATGGCAGCAAGATCATTGACTGCGACAAAGTCATTGCCAGGCACACTGGGCAGAAACCGTGCACTACTGCTGGCACCACCCGAGACTGAAAGCGTCGCCAGTGTCCTGCCACTGTCTCTTATACACATCTGACGCTGCCGACGACTCCTTACGTGTAGA
>OJBX01000404.1_pt1 | contig 18900 bp, 11 predicted proteins | sample 1590751 | NCBI WGS metagenome assembly OJBX01 (sample SAMN05416780, study PRJEB24817) | seawater metagenome | isolation source: Sea water | place: Canada:Atlantic | collected 2013-07
CCGCCGCCCACCTCCCGAAGTGCTCGTGCCAGATTTTCGCTCAATGAAATTCCCACGTCCAAGCAGATAGAACTCGTCTCGAACCTGGCACAAGTCAGTCGGGGCTGGGTAACTTATGAAGGAGCGTTGACAACCCTTGGATGGTTGTCATCGAGCCCCCCATGGATGGGTTCACGGGCGTCTCCGTAATAAGTTACCCAGCCCCGGCTGACGACCAGAACGAAGCCAACGTGAGCGCCAATCAACCGAACGGTTGCACACCTACTCAGCATTGATGCGGCCTGCCGACAGATTCACAGGACAACCGCTCTTGATTCCCTACCCCGCCTCCGTATAATGCTGCTCTTCCGTTTTCAGCATACCGGCGACAAAAACACTATGCTTACAGCAAAACAAATAGAACAGGATCTGGCAAAACTTAAAGAAATCGTCATCAAGATGCGCGATCCCGCCGGCCCGCTAGGCGTCAAAACCGTCACCATTGACGGCATAGAGCAGACCGTTTTTGCCAATATCCCGCAGAATCTCCGCGACATTTACCGCCTTGGCCTCAACGCTGCCGACAAAGACTTTCTGGTATACGAAAACGAACGTTATACCTTCGCCGAAACCCTGACCATCGCCGAAAACATCGCCCAGGCGCTGATCAGCCAATACAGTATTCAGAAAGGTGACCGTGTCGCCGTTTGCTCACGCAATTACCCCGAGTGGTGCATGGCGTTTATGGCCGTCACCATGATCGGTGGCATTGTGGTGCCCATGAACTCATGGTGGCAAAGCAGCGAGCTGGTTTATGGTCTGAAGGACAGTGGCGCCAAAGTGCTGTTTGCTGACCAGGAGCGCATCAACCAGCTGCAGTCCGGACCCGCCGACACCAATGTACAGATTATTGCCATCAAGCCCGACTCCGACACTACGGCGTACCCGGAGTTTTATGCGCTGGCAGAAAGCGCTGCTAAAGCGCCGAAGCAGGACCTGGATGCCATCACGCTGGCACCAGAAGACGAAGCGTCCATCATGTACACCTCCGGCTCCACCGGAACGCCTAAAGGTGTCCTGTCCACACATCGCAATGTCGTCAATGCTCTGTACAGCTGGATTTTTGGCAAAGAAGCGACAGAAGTCCTGCGGCCCGAACTGGTGGAAACAGACCCCGAGTTTGACCCAGGCATTCTGTCCAATGTGCCACTTTTCCACGTCACCGGCTGTCACGCACAGTTCCTGGTCAGCTTTGTCTACCTGCGCAAGTTTGTCATGATGTACAAATGGAATGCCGAAAAAGCGTTGGAACTGATTGAATCAGAAAGGCTTTCAGTACTGCATGGGGTCCCCACCATGACCTGGGAAGTGATGCACTCGCCTTTGTTTGAGAGTACCGATCTGCGCAGCCTGCGTACCGTGCAGAGTGGCGGCGCATCACGACCGCCAGGTCACCTCAGCATGATGCAGAAAAAATTCGATGCAGTGGTTCAGCCCGGACTTGGCTACGGGCTGACCGAGACCAATGCCATTGGCGCCACCATCACCGGTGCCTTCTATCTGGCAAAACCGGAGAGTACCGGCCGCCCAACGCAACCGGTCACCCAGATCCGCATTGAAGATACTGACGGTAATGTTCTGCCCGACGGCGAAACCGGTGAAATCTGCATAAAAGGCGCTACCATTATGAAAGCGTACTGGCAGCGACCGGAAGAAACGGCTGAGGCCATCAAAGATGGCTGGTTCCACACCGGCGATATTGGTCTGCTGGATGAGCATGGGTTTCTGGTAATCAAGGACCGGGCCAAAGACATTGTCATTCGCGGTGGCGAAAATGTTGCCTGTGCCGAAGTGGAATATGCCCTGTCCGAGCACCCTGATGTATTCGAGGCAGCAGTGTATGGCCTGCCTGACGAACGCCTGGGTGAAATTGTTGGTGCAACTGTGATGATCAAACCCGGTGCGACTCTGAGCCAGGCCGACCTGCAGGAATTCCTGCGCGGGCACATTGCCCATTACAAGGTACCCAGCCACATATGGCTGGAAACAGAGCAGCTGGAGCGAATAGCATCCGGTAAGATCGCCAAGAAAATCCTCCGAGAACAGGCCATACAACGCCTGCACGGGGCCTGAGGCGTTAAACTCGCAACAGCCCCGCCCAACGCAGGCTTCAGGCCATTCTGAACCTGCGTGTGACCCCCGCCACATTGCTTTAAAAAAATTTTTCAAAGCTATTGCATTCTCAGATTTTATAACCATAATCCGCAACGTGAAGGCCGGTCCGGCCAAATCGCTCCACAAGGGCAATTTGGCAGGCGTAAAACCTGCTTCATGCAATCTGTTATCGTGCCGATAACCTGATTGCTGGATGGTGATCGGCGCTGTAATCCAGCCCGGACACGTGCTCATAAAGATTCCGCAACCGGAGTTTACGAGAGAGGTTTCACATGAAAAGCCATTCGTGGGACGAATTAAACGACAGTGCAAAAGACTTTTTTGATTCCGGCGCATTCCTGCCGGACGCCGAGTTTGATGAAGAACCCCAGGACAAGCATGGCCAACGCCGACGCTTGACCGAACTGCGACGTCGAACCGAAGAGCGTCTGGACTGGAAGCGCATGTACGGTGATATGCAGTTTGATGAAATGGACGACCAAAATTTCTCAGGCGACAGTTTCAGCGACGAATACACTGACGATGCCGATGATCTGAATGACGATTAAAAGCTGATCGCAGTGATCGGAGGACGTCACCTGACGTCCTCCCACACGACGCATAAACAATCTGGGAAAGTATGACTTATTGCGTAGCTATTGCGGTAGATGCAGGCCTGGTGTTCTGCTCTGATTCACGCACAAACGCCGGCATTGACCGGGTCAGTACGTACAGCAAAATGTTTCGTTTTGGTGTCGATGGCCAGCGGCAATTCGTGATTTTGTCTTCCGGCAACCTCGGCACCACGCAAGCCACAATCAGCCGTGTCAAGCGCGACATCAAAGAGCGCGCTATGCAGAGCCTGCTCACTGTGGAAAGCATCAGTGAAGCGGCTGACTATCTGGGCGGTATCAGCCGCACCGTGCAGGAAAAACACGACGCCCATGGCACCGGCTTTGAGGCAAGTTTTGTCATTGGCGGTCAAATTGCCGGCAAAAAACACCGTATTATGATGGTTTATCCCGAAGGCAACCACATCACCAGCTCGCACGATACGCCCTATCTGCAGATCGGCGAGAGCAAATACGGCAAACCCATCCTCGATCGCATCCTCACCCGCGACCTGAACCTGGACACCTGCGCCCTGTGCGCCCTGGTTTCCATGGATTCAACCATGCGCAGTAATCTGAGCGTGGGCCCGCCCATCGAGATGCTGGTGTATCGCACCGATACTCTGACCCTGGATACACCGCTGCGTTTTGATGAGGACAGTGAGTTCCTGCGCGAAGTCAAACGCAGCTGGGATCAGCGTCTGAAAGACGCCTTCCGGCAGATGCCGCCGTTCGCCTGGGCGGCCGCCTGGGACAAGAATCCCGGCCGCGCCGTCAACTATAACGACGACCAGGATTAAATAGCCACACCCAACCCTTCAAAGGAAGTTGTCAGAGCCTGAGGGTGCCACCCAGTCACGACAGGCACTCTCGAACGAGGACAGCAGTCACGACTCCCGTATCACCGGGCGATGCACATGCCGATCCGCTTAGCGTGCCTCTTTCAGGCGTGCGATGCGCTCGGTGAGTGGCGGATGTGTCATGAACAGCTTGGAGAACGTATCCCGCGCCTTGTTGTTGATACCGAACGCAACCAGCTCATCAGGCAGGTGATTCGGCTGTCCGGCTTTCAGACGCTCCAGCGCGGCAATCATGTTCTGCCGGCCCGCCAGTGCCGCACCGCCGGCATCAGCCCGGTATTCACGTTGACGGCTAAACCACATGACAATGGTCGACGCCAATATTCCCAGAACCAGTTGAGCAACGATTGACGTTATCCAGAACGCAGGCCCATGACCCTGCTCTGTTTTAAATACCACCCGGTCAACAACATGCCCAATCACCCGCGACAGGAAGATGACAAAGGTATTGACCACGCCCTGAATCAGCGCCAGCGTCACCATGTCACCGTTGGCAACATGACTGATCTCGTGCGCCAACACGGCCTCAGCCTCCTGTTTGGTCATCTTGGCCAGCAGGCCGGAACTGACCGCGACCATGGAGCTGTTTTTGCTGGCGCCGGTGGCGAATGCGTTCACATCCGGGGACGGGAAAATGGCGACTTCCGGCATGCCTATACCGGCTCGTTTGGCCTGATCCGCCACTGTGCTTAGCAACCACTGCTCTGTGGCATTGCCAGGCTGGGTAATGACCTGGGCATTGGTAGAGCGCTTGGCAATCCATTTGGACATGGCCAGTGAGATAAAGGAACCGCCAAAACCGATCACCGCGGAAAATATAAGCAACGCATTCAGGTCCAGACCACTGCCGCTTTCGTCCAGAATACGCTCAACTCCCAATAAACGCAGAACCAGACTCAGCACCAATACGATGGCCAGGTTGGTCATCAAAAACAGCGCGATTCGCTTCATTTACAATTCCTCAGACTACTGCCGTATCAATTACTTTATCGTAAAGGGGGGCTACCTTTGGCATATCCTTAAACAGGGAGTGGAAGTGCTTTTGCACCCGCGCCATGTTTATCACGGAGATACCACTGGCAAACCCGAACCAAACATAAAGACCGTTCAAATCACGAAACATCGCAGGGATATAATGGGGCCCACTGATGGTTCCTTCAAGGTAATGCTGGTACAAGGTTGGAATATCGTCCAGTGTCACTTTGCCGACAAACAGCATGGGCAGGATCTCCGGCACACCTGACTGAATGGCGCTTCGGATAAAGTTTACATTTTCCACGAAACCACGCAGATAAGACAGATCTTTGGTAAATACCGAACCGCCACGCACAGTCCCCCCCCGGAATACGCGTTGGGTAATCTTGTATGCGTCTTTCGCGGCCATGCCACGCTCAGTAAAAAAGCGATAGACCTCAACAAAATCAGCGCCCTGCTCGGCCATGTCAACGGCCACGACGCGGTCGCTGACTTTCAGCGCCCGACGCGGGTAGGAACTGAATGTCAGTGTTTCCATCAACACTGCCAGCCCCTCCTGACATGCCGTCACTCGTGGCGACCCAACACTGAGCCAACTGGCCCAGGGCTGCTTGCGTCCGTTCAGCGTGGTGCCAACATGCACCCAGCCTTCATGTACTTCCAGAACCTGCAGATCGAACTCGGTGAACTCTGAGTCCTGATTTATCTTGATGTAATCACCACCGGCAGCGGCGTCGGAAACAATACCGTCACTCAGAATAACCCGGATATCACCGGGCTGAAAATAATTACCCAGGCGCTGTTGCAGTATTTCCACCGCCGCCGGCGCTGAAATATGATTACTGTAAGGTCGGGATAAATGTTCAGCAGCGGGCAGGGAAAAAATTTCACAAAGCTTCTCACCCAACTGCCGCAATGACTTGCGGTCGCCACGCAGGTGATCCCGTGCCGAGCCATACAGAGCACGGCTGTGGCGACCAAAATCGACCGTGCCACGTGTCCGCAACAATTCGATGACCAACAGATACTGGTCGATGGTGTCCGTCAGGATACCACCCAGACCATCCTTGCGGCCCAGCGTGCGCTGCACCTCCCGACGCAACATCAAAAAACGGTCACGCAGCACCATCGGGTCAAAATCCAGCTTGATACGATGGTAGTATGCCTGATCCACGTCTGGCAATTTACTGCCATTGCTGGCAAGAAACTGTGCCTGCGCGGTCGCAGGCCACTTTATGGCATCCAGAATTCGTATGGGCCGCTGCAGTTCGATCAGTTGGTCAGAGAGGGTTTTGACGCGCTGCTGATAGTCAGCCAGGCTCACTCTGCGCTGCCCCCATCACGATTGACCACTATCGATTTAATATTGACGAATTCGTGGATACCAAAACGGCCCAGCTCACGGCCATAACCGGAATTTTTGACGCCACCGAAGGGCATGCGGGGATCGGATTTTACAAAATCGTTGACGGCGCACGCGCCAGCCTGAAGTTGCTCGGTCGCTATCTTTTTAGCTCGCTCATGATCACGGGAGAACACCGCTGCCCCCAGGCCGAACACACTTTTATTGGCCAGGCTGACAGCCTCATCGTCGCTGCGGGCGCGAATCAGCGCGGCAACCGGGCCAAATAATTCTTCGTCAAAGGCAGGCATGCCGGGACGCACCTCCCCCAACACGGTGGGCGAGTAAAACGTTTTATTCTGTTCTCCCCCACACATCAACACGGCACCCAGGCGCACGCTCTCAGACACCTGCGCGGCCAGATCTTTGCACAGATCTTCACGTGCCTGCGGTCCCACATCGGTGTCTTCAGCCAGGGGATCACCCATTTGTTTCTTTATCATGGCGGCTGTCATTTTCTCGGCAAATTCCCCATAACGCGCTGTGTGCACGATGAATCGTTTGGCGGCGATGCAGCTTTGACCGTTGTTCAACAGGCGGCTGGTGACACATTTTTCCACCGCCAGCTCTATATCGGCATCTTCCAGCACCACATAGGCATCACTACCGCCCAGTTCGAGCACGGTCTTCTTCAGGGCCTTGCCAGCCCCGGCAGCAATTTTTCGGCCTGCATCGGTACTGCCGGTAAACGTAACCGCCTTGACTACGGGATGCTCGATCAGCGCTGCAGCCTTGTCACTGGGCACCAGTAGGGTACGCATCAGATTCTCAGGAAGTCCCGCGTCAATCAACAACTGTTCAATGGCAAGAGCACAGCCAGGCACATTGGACGCGTGTTTCAGCACCGCTGCGTTACCGGCCATCAGCGCCGGCGCCAGGAACCTGAACACCTGCCAGTAGGGAAAATTCCACGGCATGATAGCCAGCACCACTCCCAACGGCTGATACGACACAAAGCGCTGAAGATCATCATCGTTATCGTCATCCTCCGGCAGGTGTTCGTCAACCAGCATGGCCGGGCCCTGCTCTGCATAGTAGTCGCATGCCCATGCGCACTTCTCGACCTCGGCCTTTGCGCTGGCCAGGGTTTTACCCATTTCCTCAGTCGCCAGTGTGGCGAGCTGGGTTTGCTGTTTGCGTAATTGCGCCGCCAGGTCATGAAGCGCCTGCGACCGAGACTGCAGGCTGGTCTGCTGCCAGCTTTGCTGAGCGTCTTCAATACTTTCCAGCACCGAGTCCAGGTGGGTCATGTCGAATGTGTCGTAGGTCGACAGCGTCTTGCCTGTATACGGATTAATGCTACTGATTTTGCTCATGTTCACCTCGTGATCAAATTGCTGTCTACGATGCGTGTTGCTGGTTTCGATCCAGACATGCCAAGGTCACTCGTGTGGCGCCAGCATCTGCCGGGGATCAACCTGTTCATCAAATTCGTCTGCGCTCATCAGTGCCAGTTCGAGCACCGCTTCACGCAGGCTGAGTTGCTTGTCGTCGGCAAATTTTGCCGCCTTCGCCGCCTGCTCATACCCTATCGCCGGACTGAGTGCCGTCACCAGCATCAGTGAGCGCGACACGTTGGCCTGCAATTGCTCCCGGTTCGCTTCCAGTCCGCGCAGACAGTGCTCTTCAAAACTGGCCATGGCGTCGTTCAACAGACCAATCGACTCCAGCACTGTATGTATGATGACCGGTTTAAACACATTCAACTGAAAATGCCCTTGACTGCCTGCCACACCAACGGTGGTCTGATTACCCATGACGCGCACGCAGACCATGGTCAATGCTTCTGCCTGAGTCGGATTAACTTTGCCAGGCATGATCGAACTGCCCGGTTCATTGGCGGGAATCCGGAGCTCTGCCAGACCGCAACGGGGCCCGCTGTTCATCAGCCGAATATCATTGGCTATCTTGAACAGGGCGGACGCCAGGGTATTGAGCCGGCCATGCAGATCCACCAGCGCTTCATGGCCGGCCAGCGCCATGAATTTGTTGCCCGCCGGGGTGAAGGCCGTGCCGGTCAGGGCGCTTATCCGCTCCACCACGGTTCTAGACCAGTCCGGATGCGTATTCAGCCCGGTGCCGACCGCGCTGCCTCCCAGGGCCAGTTGCTGCACTGACGGCAACGCCGCCAACAACTGATCCCGGGAAAACACCAGTTGCGCACTGAAGGCGGAGAATTCCTGTCCCAGGGTTATGGGTGTCGCATCCATCATATGGGTACGACCACTCTTGAGTACATCTTTGAAGTCAGCAACCCTGGCGTCAATGCATTCAATCAAAGTGCCCAGCGTCTGCAGCAGGCCATGGACGGCCTGTGCCGTGACCACATGCATGGTGGTCGGAAATACGTCGTTGGACGACTGTGACATGTTGACATGATCGTTGGGGTGCAGAAGCTTGTAGCTACCGCGATCAAAGCCAGCCAGCTCATTACCGCGATTGGCAATCACTTCATTCAGATTCATGTTGGTTTGTGTGCCACTGCCGGTTTGCCATACCGACAGCGGAAACTGATCGTCATGGCGCCCCTGAAGGATTTCATCACACGCACTGGCAATCAATTCCGCATGTCTGTCCGGCATTTTCCCCAACGCATGATTGGCCTGGGCAGCCGCTTTTTTTACCAGCGCAAACGCGTGAATGAATTCGATGGAAAAGCGGTCCCGTCCTATCCTGAAGTTGTGCAGGGAGCGCTGAGTCTGCGCGCCCCAAAGCACATCATCGGTCAGTTCCACCTGACCCAGGCTGTCGTGTTCGGTTCTCATATTACCCCCCGACTCAGGACATCAGTTTTTCGGCAACAAATGGCATGATGCCGCCACTGTTGTAGTAGTGCACCTCTTCAGCAGTATCAAGGCGGCACAGCAGATCGACACGTTGCTCCGACTTGTCCTTGCTCTTTACCACCATGGTCACTGTCATACCCGTGGATATTTTTTCCAGACCTTCAAGGTCAATGGTTTCGCTACCATCAATCCCCAGAGTTTTGCGGTTTACATTGTCGGGGAACTGCAGTGGCAATACCCCCATGCCTGCCAGGTTGGAGCGGTGAATACGCTCAAAACTCTCCGCCACAACCGCGCGAACGCCGAGCAACCGGGTACCTTTGGCCGCCCAGTCCCGGCTTGACCCGGTTCCGTATTCCTTACCGGCAAGGACAACCAGCGGCGTGTTGTGTTCCTGATACTTCATCGCCGCGTCATAAATGCTCATTTGTTCGCCTTCAGGCATCAGACAGGTGACTCCGCCTTCAACATCCTTGAGCATCTCATTGCGAATACGGACGTTGGCAAAGGTGCCACGCATCATGACTTCATGATTACCCCGGCGCGAACCGTAGGAGTTGAAGTCTTCCTTGTTAATGCCTTTATCCAACAGATATCTGCCGGCGGGTGTCTGGGTGCCGATGGCGCCGGCCGGTGAGATGTGATCGGTAGTTACCGAGTCGCCCAGCAGCGCCAGAATTCTGCATCCGGTAATGTCTCCGCCCTCGGGTAACAGGTCAGGGGAGAAAAATGGCGGATTCTGAATGTAGGTCGAATCATCATTCCACTGGTAGGTCGCCCCTTCTGCTGTCGGCATCGCATTCCAGTCCTCGTTGCCACTGAACACATCGGCATAGTCTTTGGCGAACATGTCGCGACTGACGGTGGCCACGGCTTTGGCAATGGACTGGGTATCGGGCCAGAGGTCACGCAGATAGATGTCTTTGCCATCCTTACTGGTGCCCAGAGGCTCGCTACTCAGGTCGATATCGGTGGTACCTGCCAACGCATAGGCGACCACCAGCGGTGGAGATGCCAGCCAGTTTGCACGCACGCGAGGATGGATGCGACCTTCAAAATTGCGATTGCCGGACAGCACTGACGACACCGTCAGCTTGCCTTTGTCGACAGCCTCCTCAATCGCCGGGGGTAGCGGTCCGGAATTGCCGATACAGGTGGTGCAACCATAACCGACCAGGTGAAAGCCCAGCTCATCCAGGGCATCCTGCAAACCGGCTTTCTCCAGATAGTGCGTGACCACCTTGGATCCGGGCGCCAGTGAGGTTTTCACCCATGGTTTCACTTTCAGACCCAATGCCAGCGCCTTTTCCGCCAGCAGACCGGCAGCCATCATCACAGCCGGGTTTGAGGTATTGGTGCAGGAGGTGATCGCGGCAATGACCACTGCGCCGTCACTCAGCGACCAGTCTTCGCCGCTCACCGGCGCCGACTTTTTATTGCCATCCGGGAATTGTGCACGTGTTGCTTCACCCAGCTTGGGCAGGGGTACTCGATCCTGAGGTCGATGCGGGCCCGCCAGACAGGGTTCCACGGTGCTCAGATCCAGTTTCACCTCGCTGCTGTAAACAGCTGTGGGTTTATTGCTACGCCACAGCCCCTGGGCTTTGCTGTATTGCTCGGTCAGGGCAATGGTTTCTTCGTCGCGACCGGTCAATTCCAGATAGCGCAGAGTTTCATCATCTACGGCAAAAAACGTTGCTGTAGCGCCATATTCTGGCGACATATTGGCGATTGTCGCTCTGTCGGCGAGCGTCAGGTCATCAAGCCCGGCTCCGTAGAATTCAACAAATTTGCCAACAACACCATGTTTACGCAGCATTTCCGCCACTGTCAGCACCAGATCTGTCGCCGTGACACCTTCTTTAAGATGACCGTCCAGGCAGACACCAACCACTTCGGGAATACGCATGGTCAATGGCTGGCCCAGCATGGCCGCCTCGGCCTCGATGCCGCCGACGCCCCAGCCCAGCACTGCCAGGCCGTTCACCATGGTGGTATGGCTATCTGTGCCTACCAGTGTGTCCGGGTACGCCTGGCATTTGCCATTGCTCTCGTTTGACCAGACACATCGTGCCAGAAACTCCAGATTGACCTGATGGCAGATGCCCGTGCCCGGCGGCACAACACGAAAGTTATCAAAGGCTTTCTGCCCCCAGCGCAGGAATTCATAGCGCTCGCGGTTTCGTTCCATCTCGATACGAACATTTTCTGCGTAGGCGCTGTCACTGGCGAATCTGTCCACCATCACGGAATGATCAATCACCAGATCGACCGGATTGACCGGATTCACCCGGTCGGGATCGCCGCCTTTCTTCGCCACGGCGTCGCGCATCGCAGCCAGGTCAACTACCGCAGGAACACCAGTAAAGTCCTGCATCAGCACTCGCGCTGGCATAAAGGCAATTTCGTGATCAGATGAACGGGTCTTGGGCCATGCCAACAGCGTTTTTATGTCATTTTCAGTGGCAAAGCCCTGATCGACATGGCGCAACAGGTTCTCCAGCAGTATCTTCAGCGTCACCGGCAACTGCTCAACACTGCCGTAGCCGGCTTCCGTTAGTGCCGGCAGGCTAAAGTACTCAAAAGACTTCTGACCTATCGAAAGGTTTCTGCGGGTATCAGCCATGGATTTGTCTTTGGTCATGCGACTTCCTCCTTAAGATCCGAAAGCGGTCCGCCATACGTATCACGCACAAGGGGATAGAAGGCAGTATACCCTACAGCTTAGAATCAGGCGAACTGGTGCCAACTGGTTTGTAGCGCCAAATCACGGTAAGCTGTTCAGTTCGGAACGGGCTCAATGTTAGTCTTTTTGGTCAGCGTAAACCTGCTGCCACGAGTACCAGAATACAGAGAAACCCCAGGATACACAGCCGCAGTGCTTCATATATAGCCACAGAGCTTCGAGAAAGGTTTTGAACAAAGCAGTAATCAATGTAGTCACCAGTCTTGCGCCCGGGGCCGCGACCATCGCTCTGCTCTGCACCGCCCTGTTTGCAGGCATCGCCCGTGCGCAGTCGGCAGCCCCCAATGTCGTGGTCAGCGGCGCCGATGAGACCCTCACCAGCAATATTCGCGTTCATGTCGGCTCTCCGGAGGCACGCTGTGACAGCGGTCAACGCCGGCTCAACAGGCTGCTGCCAACCATACGCCGCGATGTAGAGCGGGCTGCGCAGGCGCTGGGGTATTACCGTGCCAGTCACGATATCAACATAACACCCGCCGCTGGTCCCGGCACCGGCGAAACCAATCCTGACCAATGCTGGACAGTCATCATCAACGTCGAGCCCGGCGAGCCTGTGCGAATCGGCGATATCGATATCACCTTCAGTGATCAGCGATTTAATGACCTGTTCTCCGACGTTGTGGAGGAAGTGGGCATCCAAAGTGGTCAACGGCTTGTGCACAGCGACTACGAACAATTGAAATCGCGCCTGAGCGCCGAGGCCATCGACAATGGCTTCTTCTCGGCGCGCTTCACACGCGCGCAACTGGCGATTGATCTGCCGCGTAACCGGGCCGATATCGATCTGGCGTTTGATCCGGGCGAGCGTTTTCGTTTTGGCCGTATTCGCATCAGCCCACTGGACGGCCTGTCCAGCTCCTTCGTGTCTCGATTTCTGACCTTTGAAGAAGGCAGCAATTACTCCAGTGATGCTCTGATTGAGCTGCGCGATAACCTGAACGACAGTCAGTATTTTAGCGAAATTGCCGTCACCCCTCAGTTGTCACAGGCGGTAGACGACAGGGTACCGGTCACCATTGATCTGCAGACCCGTGCGCGACGCTCATATTCTGCAGGTGTTGGCGTAAGTACCGACATCGGTCCCCGTTTAAGGCTGGAATACGAAGACCGTTTTATTAACAGACGTGGTCATCGTCTCAATGCGGAACTAGGCATATCTACCCAGCAACAGGACCCCAGCATCAGTTATGTCATACCGCTGAAAGACCCGGTCAATGACAGCCTGCGCCTGTCCAGTGGCTTCCAGCGTCTGGAAACCGACACCTATATCACCAATACCTACCGGGCCGGCGTCACCTGGCGATCGGTGGTGTGGGACAACTGGGTACAGAATGTCTTTGTTAACTACCAGACTGAACGCTCAGAACTGACCGAGGTTGAGGCGAGTACCGGTGAAGACCGACAGCAGGTCAATTCCACCATCACCGGCATCAATTGGGCGCGGACCCGTGCCGATGATCCCATTTATCCGACACAGGGCTGGCGCCTTTTCGGCCAGATCAGCGGTGCTGAGGAAAACCTGCTGTCCGATATAACGTTTGCCCAGCTTTACGGCAGCGCCAAACTGATTCACAGCATCGGGCCCGGTCGTGTCCTGCTCCGTGGTGAGGCCGCCACAACCATTGCCGACGAGGTACTTGAGCTGCCGCTGTCTGTACGATTTTTTGCCGGCGGTGATAAAAGTGTTCGCGGCTATCAATTTGGCGAACTCGGTGCCACCAACAGTGACGGCGATGTCGTCGGCGGCAAACACCTGTTGGTCGGCAGCGTCGAATATGACATCCCTGTGGTCGCAGGCTGGCATGCGGCGGTATTTTACGACACAGGTAACTCATTTGCCGATTTCGATGATATGAAGCTTAAAGACAGTGTGGGTGTTGGCGCACGCTGGCGATCGCCTATTGGTCCGATTCGTGTCGACGTCGCACGCAGCCTGGATGATGGTGGCTTTCGCCTGCACATCACCATGGGGCCGGATCTATGACAACCAGCCAGGACACATCGACGCACGAGCAATCGCCGCGACGCGCCCTGCGCTGGCTGCTAACCGGCCTGGCAGGCATTTCCCTGCTGGTGTTGATTACCCTTAGCGCGATCAGTGCAGCACTTGGCACACACAGCGGCAGCCAATGGCTGCTGGCACAGGCAACCGGCCTGGTGCCCGATTTTCGTTACGAAAACGCCGAAGGCACTTTCCTGCGCGGCATCGACCTGTATGGAGTCAGCTATCGCAGCGGCGACAACCTGGTACGTGTCGAGCAACTGCATAGCCGCTGGAACCCAATGACACTAATGGACGGTGAGTTCCATCTGCAATCGCTACGCATAGCTGGCGTTCAGGTGGACTGGCACAGTGATCCCGATGCGCCGGCAGGACCTCCCCTGGTTCTGGACGATGTGCTCGAACCGATACTGCCGTTGCCAATCTCAGTGCGCCTGTCCAATGCCCGCCTGGATGGCGCGACAATAAACTACGACGATTTCAGCTACACCATCAGCTCGCTGGGATTAAATGTGTCGTTGCAGGGTCACACGCTAAATATTCAGCAACTGTCTCTGGATGCCGAGCCCGTTACCCTGACGGCGGAGCTTGAAGTAGAACTGCAATCACCTTATGCGCTGAACGGCACCGTCGACTGGCAGCTGGATAACAGCCTGCTGGAAGGCACCGCTGCGCCTAACGGGCATCTGTCAGTTGACGGTGATCTGGACCGGTTGCAGATTGAGCATGAACTGTCAGGACTGACCGATGCCGAATCCCGCGGTGAAGTCCAGCTTGGACTGGCCCGTCTGCTCAATGCCCGCAGTGATTCGCTCGACCTCCAGGTCGATCTGGAACACACACTGGGCACTCAGACGCTGCCCGGCCCGGGCATGGAAGCGTTTACAGTACAGGCGTTAACGCTGCGTACCCAGGGTACACCCGACGACCTGGGACTTTTTGCCGCAGCCCGTCTGGACATCGAACTGGCTGAGGACTTTGTTCTGGAGACAGACCTGAACCTGCGTGCGGCATTACGCGGCAGTCAGTTACAAATTGACGAACTGGCCATGCGCACTGCCAGCGGGCTGCTGGCACTGGCGGGCGATGTGAACTGGAGTGACGGTATCGCAGTCGATTTGAACTATGAATTGGACGAACCCGCGCCGGGCAACTATATTCCAGGATTACCAGAGAGCATGGTGATCCAGGACCTGAGGTCCAGCGGCCAGGTCACATTCACGCAGGCGGCTACCAGCGCCTCAGGCGAAGCCGGGCAAATGGCTCTGGCCTTCAATAGCGATGATCTGCGAGCCACGGTCAATGATTATCCACTGACTGGAAGCGCTGGCTTCGATTATGACGGCGCTAACTGGACGGTTGATTCGTTTGCCCTGCAAACCGGCGAAAATCAACTGACGCTGACCGCCTCGCTCAATGCCGACAACCAGATCAATGCTGACGCCACAATTGATGCCCCCACGCTGAGCGTTCTGTATCCGGATCTGGAGGGACGCCTTCGCGCAGATGCAATCGTTACCGGCACACTCAATGAGCCCGCGATTGATCTCGACCTGATTGCCAATAACATCGTATTTGGCGAATTCAGTATTCCAGAACTCAACATGACTGGCCAGAATCGCGGCGGCATGAATGAAATCGAACTGACCACCGGTAACATCCAGGTACCCGTGGGCGAAAACACGGAAACCATTAGCGACGTACTTCTGCGCCTGCGTGGCCAGCCCGACGCTCACAACCTTCTGCTCAGAATGAACAGCTCTCTGATAAATTTGCGCCTCAATGCTGACGGCAGTCTTGCCAATGGGGGCTGGCAGGGCCGCCTGCTGAGCAGTGAAATAGATTCTGATTACGGCCTGTGGCAACAGACCCAGGCAGCCGAACTGGCGCTGGCCGCCGACCAGGTCACGCTCAATCCGTTGTGTTGGAGTATGGGCGATACCCGTGTCTGCGTTGAGGCCGGGCTGAGCGAAGGCTCGCAACTTGATGCTCGCATCGACCTGCAGAACTACCCGCTGACGGCATTGAATCATGTGCAGTCGGAACAGAATATTGCCAACCTCACGGACTCAGACTTCCACGCCGACAACAACGCCACCGCCGACGTTCGGTTACCCTTTACGTTGCCGCCCGACATGGCACTTCAGGGCTACCTGTCACTGCAGGCAACCGCGGCCGGTGATATTTCGGACCTCAACGGTCTCGACATCAGCGTTCAGACTCTCAGCGAAAATGGCAATCTTTACCTGCAATCTGAACCTTCGGCCGATGACATCGTGGAAGGAGAATTGCCCGAACCCGCGATCACGCATTTTGTCTGGTCCAATATTTCTCTGGACGCTACCCAACAGGCCCGCGAATGGCAACTAAGCAGTCAGCTGCGTTTTGTACAGAATGACCCAGACAGCACCGCTGCGGCAATGCGTGGCTCGGCAGATGCCAATATCCGCATGACTGAAAGCCGCGGGCTAAACGGTAATGTTCGTCTCGACTTTGATGATCTGGGCTGGGTTGAAGCACTGGCGCCACAGCTGGCCAACGTGACCGGCACTCTGGAAGGGCGCCTCAATGTCGACGGCACGCTCGAACAGCCCATTATTGGCAGTGACATCCTGTTGAGTGGTGCCGATTTCCAGTTGCCGGCACTGGGGCTGAACATGCAGTCCGTTGAAATTTCGCTGAGCAGCGACAATTCCGAAAGATTTGTACTCAACGGGTATGCCGAATCCGGTAGTGGCTCAATGGAATTCAACAGCGAAATCCTGCAACCGCTCAGTGAAGAACGCCGCATGACCCTGCAACTGGCGGGCAGCGATTTTGTTGTCGCCGATCTGCCTGAGCTTTCAGCAGCAATCAGTCCCGACCTGCGCGCGACGGCCAGCATGGAAGGCATTGACGTAAATGGTCGTCTGTTAATCCCCACCGTCGACGCCCGAATCACCACGCTTCCGGAAAGTGCTGTCGATGTTTCCAGTGACACCGTGATCGTAGCAACCGAAGAAGACAGTGACGTTCGCAACGCGGCGCAGGTCAATCGCGGCATACTTTCCGATATTCCGCTTTCAGGCAATATCCAGCTAATTCTGGGCGACTCGGTCAATATTTCAGGATTCGGCCTCAATGCCCGCCTCACCGGGCAGCTTGATATCGATCAACGCCCCAGCGCCACACCACTGACCTATGGTGAGCTGGAGGTAGCAGACGGCAGCTTCGAGATATACGGTCGTACGCTCAACATAGAGCGCGGTAAGCTGTTGTTCATGGGAAGCTATGACAACCCTGCCATTGACATCCGTGCCGTGCGAACCGTGGAGAACATGCGGGTGGGTGTACAAATGAACGGCACCATTCGCAATATCCGCAGCAGCCTGTTCTCAACACCGGCGCTGCCCGATGGCGATATTCTTGCCGTCATGATCACGGGCCGTCCGATCGCCGAAATCGGCTCTGAACAGGAAGGCAACGCGCTGGTGGGCGCAGTTACATCACTGGGTATCAATCAGGGTCAAGGCATCACCAATCAGATACAAAGCCAGCTTGGCCTGGATACGTTTGCCATTAATAGCCGAGGTGATGTTAACGACAGCAGCCTGATGCTGGGCAAGTATATTACGCCGCGGATTTTCATTCGCTATGCGGTCGGCCTGTTTGAAACCGAGAACAGTCTGGAGATCGACTACACTGTCAATGATCGGGTCAAGCTGCAGGCGACTTCCGGACAAAGCCAGAGCATAGACCTGACGTATACAGTGGAACAGTAATCGACGTTGGCGTTACAGTAGCGCGCGCTCAGCCGGCGCTTCTGCTAACGGAGTAACGTCAACCGCCACGGTGAGTTTATGCTCTCCCCCACCGCTCATGACGCCTTTTAACGGCGTCACATCAGAAAAGTCACGCCCCCAGCCGAGGACAATGTAGCGTTCGTCGGGCACACAGCCATTGGTGGGATCAACTTCCTGCCACCCCCAGCCGGGAATAAAAACCGCAACCCAGGCATGCGTGGCATCAGCACCCAGCAGTTTCTCCTGCCCGGGTGGTGGCGATGTTTCCATGTAACCGCTGACGTAACGTGCAGCCAGCCCCATGGAGCGCAGACAGCCTATCAGCAGGTGTGCAAAATCCTGACAGACACCTCGCCTGCTCTCCAGCACTTCGGACAGCGGCGTTGCCAGTGTTGTCGAATCTTCATCGTAACTGAATTCGTCAAAAATGCGCCGGTTCAGCTCAAGCAGGGCATCAAGCAACAATCTGCCGCGCGCAAAACTAGGTCTGGCATAGTCCAGCAACGCCGGTTGCTGCGAGACAAAAGGCGAGTCCAGACCATATAACCTGGCTGCAATACTGTCCCTGTTGCCATACCCTGGCGCACAGCTCATTTCTGCCGCTGCGTCTTCCCACGAGGTACCGGAGAAAATATCCTGGGCTGGCCTCGGCAGGGTTTCAACCTCGCTGGTAACGACAACCTCAAGGCTGTTGTGGACCACCTCAATAGCAAAATACGCTACCCGATTACCAAAAAAATCCTGACGTTCAGTCAACCCGACAGGATTCGGACTAATCGTCAGTTGTGTATTATTACAGGTCTGCCAGGGCAGTTGACGCGGCAGAATTCGCGCCTCATTGTGACTGAGAGTGGCCGGCCCACTGTACTCATAACGCGTCAGATGTCTTAACTTATATCTCATTTGTTGGTCAGCTCCATGGTGACCAGTTGCCGGGTCGCTTCGACATGGCTGAAATGACTGTGTGAAACCGCATTGGATAATTCGGCCATAGGCTCAATCAACTCATCCAGCAGAGCCATCAGAATGTCACGCGCTTCGGCCGAATGCTCAATATCAGCAAGGCTGTCAATATCGACCAGATGCAGAGTACTGGTCGCCTGAATGATCAGCCGGTTCTCCAGATTTCGATAGGAACTGCTCTCCGCCATTGCCGGTAAACGTGCCACCTGCCGTCCCAGTCGCTTGAGCATATACCCGACAGAACGTGGATTGGTCTCATCAAACAGCAACAAGTCCAGAATGGCTGAGGGGTGCAATTGTGAACGATAACGCCGGCGGTAGACGGTGAAGTTGTCGGTGGTCGCCAGAACCACTTCCCACAATGGGATACCCGGCTGATTGGCGGTCAATAAAGCCAGTTTCAGTAGTTGCAATGTGCCCAGCACGCGCTCGATAAAACGACCAATATCCAGAAAACGCCATCCATAGTGATGAGGCATGGTTTCGTTGCACAACCCGAAAAAGGCGGCCAAATCAACCACAACCGCTTCCAGCAGCCGCTGCCCCGTTACCACGCCCTTGGTGCGGGCGATGGCGTTGCAACGCTGGCGAATCTGTCTCTTATACACATCTGACGCTGCCGACGACTCCTTACGTGTAG
>OJBX01000405.1_pt1 | contig 18894 bp, 17 predicted proteins | sample 1590751 | NCBI WGS metagenome assembly OJBX01 (sample SAMN05416780, study PRJEB24817) | seawater metagenome | isolation source: Sea water | place: Canada:Atlantic | collected 2013-07
AATCCAACACCTTACTAAAATTTTAAGGTGTTGCACTCAGTTTCTGCGGCCAAGGGATTATATCGGCTTTTGGGATGATAGATTCATGAACGTTGTGCTTGCGGACAGGGACGATTGAGCGTGTAACTGATACCCCAAGCAGCCCCATATGGCGACACTAAAGCCTAAAAATCCGCTAAACGCTCTTAAGTCTCTAAACATAGATTGCGAAAGACCAAAATCGAAAAAGGCAATGATAACCATCATTCCACTAACCGCTAAGAGTCTGACATTCACTTTATCATTCGCTCTTAGCGCCTTTTTGGCAAAGGTCGAGGCAAACACCACATACATTAACAATAAACTAGCAGCGCCTAATAAACCACGACGGGCGAGGGTATCGATAATATCACTATGTAGCTGAGGTAAAACGCTACCTCTTTCAAACGCTATTTCCCTTGCTACCAAAGATGGCAAATTTTCTTGCACCCCAGACTCACCGACACCCATAATAGGATTTTCGATAAACATGCTCCACCCTGCACGCCAAAGCTCAAAGCGAGTGCCTAACGATGTATCGGCATTGTTATTTATAAAATATTGATAGATATCATCAAATATAGCCACTATACGCAACCAAATACCTGATGCAGGGAAAGCAATAATAGCAACCACAAATAAAGCCACTACGATAATCGAAATATTGCGCGTTTTTGGCTTTATTAAATTATTGGTTGCTGAAAATAACAATACCACCAGAAATGGAATAGCTATCCAACCTCCGCGCGTACCAGATAACAAAGAGGCTAACAACCCCAAGAAAGCAGCACACATAGCAAACAGAATTAAACCATAATGAAATCTTGGGCGCTTTTGAATATAGTAAACACAGGCCACTAAAGAAAGCGCACCCATCAAAAGCGATAGATTACCAAAAGGGATAGCGTTAATGCCGTTATCCGCCCTACTCAACCCAATGACCACTCTCTCGTAGATAGCAATCAGGCCGGCACTTGCCCCTCCACAACATACACCCAACCAGAGCCAATCAGGCGCGGGTGTAAAAACTCGTAACGTTATTAAAAATAATGCTGCTATAAATGGCCAAAGATAAAGATGCCTTAAACCAGCATCAACTATCAAGGGCAGGCTCCCATCAACAAATACGCTTAGCCACCATATGCCACCAAAAAAGACCAAGACGGCAACTAGCTTATAATCATCGTTATTTAATCCAAACGAAAATTTCTTATAAACAGCCATTACAGCGCAGGCCACTACTGCAGCAAAAAGCGCAAATAATCCAAACCACCAATGAGCCTGAGGAATCGAAATCAGCGTTGCTGAAAAACCCAAAATGATAAAACCATTAAGTAATGAAATAGCCTTACCTATTCTTGTCTCTTGGATAGGATACATACTTTTCATTTATGTAAGGTCATGTTGATAATATTTAGCTTGGCGACTGAACAAGTCGTGGTAGATGCCACCCAGCTCAAAGAGTGTTTCATGGGTACCCGCCTCTTTGATCTCCCCATCGTCCATCACATAGATGTAATCAGCTAAGCGAATGGTTGATAACCGATGACTGATAACCAATGCCGAACGGTGGCTAATACGCTCACGGAAGTTTTCAAACAGTTCCGATTCTGCAACAGGATCCATCGCACTGGTGGGCTCGTCCAATATCACAATATTAGACTTGAGCATAAAGGCGCGGGCGAGGGCAATTTTTTGCCATTGCCCGACACTAAGCTCTTTGCCATCATCGAAGAGCCGGGTCAGCATGGTGTCGTACTTGTCATCTAGCTCTTCGATAAATGCCGCAGCACCAGCATTTTCTGCAGCCCAAGGTACAGAACGCTCAGCATCGCTCCCGTTAATATGACCAAAGCGAATATTTTCGTGAACGGATTCCGCGTAGTGTGAATAATCCTGAAAAATCACGCTAAACAGCTGCCGATACTCATCGATATCACAGTTTTGAGCATCAATACCGTTAACTTGAATATGCCCTTCGGTGGGATCATAGAGCCGAGTCATTAATTTAATCAACGATGTTTTACCAGACCCGTTGGCCCCCACCAGCGCCACAATTTGGCCTGGTTTAATCTCCATATTAACGTTTTTGATAACGTTTCTATGAGTGCCCGGATAGGCAAAACATACGTCCTCTAGCTTTAAGTTAACTTTTTCAGTGTGTTCAATCTTAACAGGATGTGTTGACCTTGGAACGGAATGCTGCATATCCATGAACTCAAACAGCATGCCCATGTAAAGGTGATCTTCATAGAGCTTAGAGAGTTGCTGAACAAGCTCTTGTCCCATGGTTTGAGCGCGCTGAAAAATCAATAAAAACAACACCAGTTCGCCGACGCTATTTTGCCCTTGAGCGGTGTTCCAAGCCAAGAAACCGAGCGATGTAAAAAATATCATTGATGCCACTGCCGCAACAATGGATTCCACCATGGTACGTTTGCGACTAATAGCGAGCTTTTCACCTCGAATTTCATCGCGGATATTTTTATATTTAATTCTTAAAAAATTTCCTAATTGATTTAAACGAAGCTCTTTTGCATGAATATCCGAAGTCATTAGCCAATCTAGATACCCTGCGCGACGCTCCATTTGAGTCCGTCTGCGCTGCCAATCATAAAGTATACGAGTAAAGTAGATTCTCGCAATTAATGCAGGAACGATAGCAAATAGAATGATCGGTAATAAAAGCCAGTTAATAGTGGCTATCATCACAACGATAGCAGCCAGCATTAAGACATTTTTACCTAAGAGCATTAAGTTGCTGGCAACTTGGGCCGGGCGCTGGCTTCCAGATTGGCGGGCTCGTTCTAGCGTATCGTGATAAAGCGGGCTCTCATAAAACGCAAGGTCGACACTGATTGCTGTCTCTTGAACCATGTTATCGACATAGTCAGCGACCAGCATCCCCTGAGTTTCACGGGCAAATCCAGCCAATGCTCTTGCCACCACATAGGCAAGGGTTCCCAAACCCGTTAGCATGACGTAGTGCAAGACGTCGCCAATATTGTCTGCGGCCGTCGGCTCAGCAAGCACGTTAGTGACTACATCTACCATCTGCTTTAAGAGATAAAGCACCCCCAGCCCAGAAATAATTTCAAGTGCTATAAATAGAGTGCTCAGCAGGGTCCATTTTCGACTACTTTTCCAAGAAATAGAAAGAATACGCATCAACGAAGAAAAAGATGCAAAAAGCTTATTAACTGAAGTCATACAGCTAGCCCACCCTATTGATTAGTTGCTTCATTTTTGAGCTAAACGCGAATATGTTTCATGAAAAGGGCGGATGCAGCAATAAAGCCACTGCCACCTTCGGGCTAGGGGCCAGGCAGCATAGTTTTCGTAGGTAGGCCTAAAAATGCGCGTCCAACCTGTTAATCGCCACTGCCATATATGAGTGCTATTGGTCTGCCACGCAAAAGAAAAATCAGGCGTTGGCTTTTTGCGGCTCAGGGAGTGTTCGTACTCAATATCACCATGCATTGCCAATATAGCGGTACGCACCAATTCACGAGTATTGGGAGTTAAGTCCTCAATATCATTTACGGTGGGGGCACTGAAAAAGTCCACCATTTCCAAGCATGACCGCACGGTACTCACTAATGCATGCCGCTTGGCACACGCCATTACCTCATCGATATTAAAATCCTTGTGGGCTTTCATCGCCGTAATATCAACTAACCAATGCAATCGAGACCAGTAGTGCTTGGTATGGTGCCAGCATAGATAAACAAACAGCTCGCTGATAGGCATCACAAAGGTATCAACAGTGTTAATGGTGATAGGTTGTCGCTTGTCTATCATTTGCTTTGCATCAAACACCGATCCGGTATTATCGATCTTGGTATGAAACTCCACAGCAACATTGCGTGGCGAGAGCAGCGTAACCACTTTCTGATGATATGCTACAAAGGCAACGCTTTCCGCATCGGGTGCCAATTGTTTTGGATCATGGGGCTGGTAACCGTTGTTCAATGCATATTGCAAAATACGCGGCAGATCGCTTTTCGAAACCAGGATATCTACGTCCCGGCATAGACGTTGTGCGGGTTCATGATAAAACTGATATGCCAGGGTGGGTCCTTTGAAACAGAGATGGGGTATGCCTAACGGGGATAGCACATCCCTTACAATATTTTTAAATTCGGATGTAATGTTCAAATTATGCTGTAAAGCACGTAATGAATAGAGTTTCATTACATCCAGGTAGGGGGGTGGAATTTGGTCTTTCCACCACCGACTAAGGTGCCCATGCACGAGAGGTAATACAAAACGCTCCGATGCCTGATAAGTAAACCCTTCCCAGTCATGCACGAGCGGAATGAGCTCGCTGGCCATCTGAATCTGCTTTTGACTCAAATTTAGCCGCGATAACAGCAACAGTAGCTGAAAGTTAGGATCCGCCATGTATTGGGCAGGACAGTCAGGCATCATAAGCTCATCCATATTCTTAGGTTATTCCTGGCATGGGAAGTAGCCACCGGTTCATAAACGCTTATCGACATCACTCGAGGAAGCTTGAGCCAGACAATTTGTAAACCAAGCAAGACCTATACTGCGCGGACAACCGCCGGAAATGATGCCATCACACCCTTTAAAATCAAAACCTTACAGGCACAATAAAGCAAAAAGGAGGCGATGATACTGCAAGTTTGCTTAGATTTCATTATATGTATGGTTCGACAACTCATCAAATTTGACTATTATCTTTACATTTAATGTTACCTTATGTAAACAGAATTAACATTTCAATACACTAAGCTCATCATCGCTCAGGTGGACGCAGCGCAAGGCCAATTTTGTGTCCGCTAAATGCCCAGAACATATTAAGGATGACGAATCGACGCTATGACGATCTCGACGCTTCAACCCGATTCATATTGCAGTGCCAAGGACGTATTTAAAGTGCAAATGCCATGGGAAATTCCCTATTTTTCAATGGCTGAAGAGCACGTTCCAGTGAAAGATCCTCACTTTCATTTTGTTGAGAGTGCGACACGAGCCATTTTGATGGGATTTGCGCAAAATCGACGCGTCTATGTATACGGCCCACATGGCAGCGGTAAGTCGTCACATATTGAACAGGTTGCAGCTCACCTAAATTGGCCCTGCATTCGCATTAACTTGGATGGTCATATCACCCGGGCCGACTTGATAGGTCGCGATATGGTGGTTATTCGTGATGGCAAACAAGTTACCGAATTTGTGCCTGGCATGTTGGTGTGGGCTATGCAGCGCCCTATTGCACTGATTCTTGATGAGTATGATGCTGGCCGCCCTGACGTAATGTTCGTGATTCAGCGTGTACTTGAAACACAGGGCAAATTAACTCTCCTGGATCAAAACCAAGTCATTACCCCTCACCCCTCTTTCAGACTGTTTGCGACAGCGAACACCGCGGGCCAGGGGGATGCATCAGGCCTTTACGTCGGTACCCAGGCACTTAATCAAGCCCAACTTGACCGTTGGCACGTCACCACCGAGCTTGGCTATATGACGGACAAAGCCGAAACAGAGCTGCTGCAAAGAAAGCTCAGCGAGCTACCCGCCGAACAAGTTCAGTGTATGGTTACCTGCGCGGGCCTTCTTCGCCAAGCGTTTGCCCAAGGCGACCTCACCACGCTTATATCGCTACGTACCCTGATTGCGTGGGGAGAGAATAGCTTACTGCTCAACGATCCCCATGAAGCGATGCGGCTAAGCTTTTTCAACCGTTGCGATGAAGTCGAACGCCCTCTGGTTTCTGAAATCTATCAACGCTGTTTTGATGTTGAGCTGATATGAGGGCCAATTAATGTCGTTGCGCACCAGTCATGAGCAAGCGCTTTTAGAGGCGTGGACGCGCACTTACTCTTCTGGACGGGTCACTTCTTCCCTTTCAGCAAGCACTCAGCCCGCTTCGCTTAAACATCGTGGAGCAGCTGATGCGCTTGCTGCTTGGCGTCGCTGGCACGATGCAAAGCACCAAGCGAAGTTTACCGACAGCGAACAATGCTGGTATAGCCTGCTTGAGCGCGCCCGAGTGGAAACTCTGGCTATCCAGGAATTACCTGGAATGGCACACAATTTAGCGAATCCTGTCGCGACGGCACCCGCCAATAAAGACATGGCCGCGCTTTATCAGGCTGCCCGCCTTATTTTTTTAGGCCTGACAGCTGATCACCAAATTTTGCAGGCCGCACCGGGACGTGCGCACGCAAGCTTCTTGAAACGGGCATTTCGACAGCTTAAGAGACAACAATCCGCCGCCCCCTCAGCGCCGCTGCTTAGCGATGATGAGCTAAAGCAATCGTTGGAGAAAGCATCTCACTACATCAATGAAAGCAGTGCGTTCGCATCCTGTGTGCTGCCCACCGTTCAACAACTCGCGCGCTTTTATCCCCCCTCTCTACCTTCACCACCGTCAATCAGCACCCGACAAGAGTTAGACGATCAAAGCGAGGAAGAGGAGGATGAGCCAACGATGGAGGCACCCACTGGGGCAGAATTGGCAGACGAACTCGCAGATCGAGACGATCAAAAACAGCATTATGCAGTCTTCTCTAGGCAGTGGGATACCGTGCAGCCTGCCCAATACTGGCTAAAACCTAGCGATATAGAGGCGCTGAAAGAGCTCCACCAACTTGACCAGAGGCGTATCAAGCGGCTTGCTCATCGCCTGCAACGACGCCTATTAGCCGCCAGTCAACGGCGCTGGCTATTCGATCAGGAAGATGGCCGGTTAGATAATCGCCGTTTAGCGAGGTTACTCGATGACAAACCTAACCAGCGCGTATTCCGTATTGAAAAAGAAGCGCTTATGCCAGAAGCCTGCGTGACGCTCTTAGTCGATCAATCAGGCTCTATGGATATAAAGCGTCGGCAGATGGCGGCTACCGCCATTGAGCTCGCGGTTCATACTCTTGAAAACTGCAAAATCCGATGCGAAGTACTGGGGTTCACTACCCGCTACACCGCCGACAATCCGCTATTTAAACGCTGGCAACAGCTGGGGAAGCCTGAACAGCCAGGGCGCCTTAACGCTCTTCAGCATATTGTTTACAAAACCCCTGAACAGCCATGGCGACGAACCAAACAGAACCTGGGCTTACTGTTACGCCAGATGCCTGGCCATGAAAATATTGATGGAGAGGCACTCAATTGGGCGGCTAATAGACTCAGCCGTCAGCCACAGCCGCGCAAAATCATGATCGTCATATCGGATGGCGCACCCTACGACAAAGCTACCACGCACGCTAACGGTCGTGAATTCTTGGAGCGCCACCTGCGTCTGGTCATTAGCGATATTGAGAAAAGTCCCATCAGCCTAGCGGCGATTGGTACTGGCCAAGATGTGGCTCGGTTTTATAACAGTGCTATCACTGTTCGCAGTCCCGAAGCGGTCGCAGAAACGCTATTCGAAAAGCTGGGCGACCTGCTTGTGCCAGCACAAACCTATGAGGCTTCACCATGAGCGCCATTGCAGGGCTTATACATTTAGATACTAGCGCCGTTGACCGTAGCACCCTTCAACGCATGCAGACACTGTTAACACCTTATGGACGCGATGCCCAACATAGTTGGCATCAACAAAATGCAGGTTTATCACGCACGTTACTGCGCACTACACCAGAAGACAGCCTAGACCAACAACCCATCTGGCGCAGTGCAGACAAACTGGCCATCGTGTTTGACGGACGAATTGATAACCGCGATGAGCTTTGCGAAAAGCTTGAAATAACGCCCGCCCAAGCGTCGCTTATGGCGGATAGCGAACTGGTTTACCGAGCCTGCACGCACTGGAGTACAGAAGCTCCCCAGCATCTACTTGGCGATTTCGCTTTAGCGTGCTGGGAGCCAAGCCGGCAGCGCCTATGGATCACGCGTGACCCCCTTGGAATGCGTCCTCTTTACTGGCACCAGCAAGAAGGCAGTTTGCTAGCGTTTGCCTCCATGCCCAAAGCACTGTTCGCCATACCAGGTCTTACTAAAGCCATTGACGAAGAGCAGTTACACGACTACGTATGCTTGCTACCGATGCTAGGTTCGAGGAGCTTTTACAAGCACGTACAAACGGTTGAAGCTGGGCAAGTCGTCACGTTTGAAAAGGGCACGGTGAGCACCCATTTTTACCATCGCTTTGATTCCGAATACGAGTTAACACTTGAGAGTGACGAAGCTTATATTGACGCCTTCCGTGATCAGCTAGATCAAGCCGTCAAAAGGCGGCTACGTTCAAACGGATCTATCGGTGCTGAACTAAGCTCGGGGTTAGATAGCTCAACCGTCACAGCAACCGCTGCCCAGCTTATGGCTGAGCACAAACAGACCCTAGTAGCTTATACGGCCGTTCCTCCTGAGGCGTTCAATGGCCCTGTTCCTCGTGGACGCCATGCGGATGAGTCCGTAGGGGCTAAAGCGTTGGCAACGCGCTTTGATAATATTGAGCATATTTTAATTCGTACAGGCGACGCTACACCGTTAGATGGGTTGCAGGAAATGGTAGAACTGCTTGATCGAGCGCCCTTTAACCCCTGCAATATGGCGTGGTGGGTGGCCATTCGCAAACATGCTGCTCAAAAAGGCGTTAAGGTACTGTTAACAGGCGCGATGGGGAATTTCAGCATTTCCTATGACGGTTACCCATATTTAGCCTGGCTCGTGCGAAAAGGGCGTTGGCTAACGCTTTATAGAGTTTACAAAGAGCTTCAAAAGCATCAGGACACTATAAGTTGGCGCAACATGGTTAGGCCCTGCCTTTCACCATTAGTACCGAACTTTATATGGCGATGGCGAGAGTCTGCTCGCGGCAGGGTGTTTCGATTGACTGAATATTCAGCTGTTAATCCAGTGTGGTCAAAGCAGATGGGGACTGAGCAACGCGCCAAGAAAGCGGGCGTAGACACCAGTTATCAACCTGCTTGGCAGGGCCGTTGTCAGCGTATTCAATCTATTTACATGCAGGATAAAGGTGACTACAACGCTCTAGCGAATACTTATGGCCTTGAGGTTCGAGACCCAACAGCAGATTTAAGATTAATAGAGTTTTGCTTAGCCGTACCGGAATCTCAATACTTGGGTGGAGGGCAGACCAAGTGGCTACTTCGACGCCTAATGAAAAACATATTACCTACTGAAATTCTTGATGTTAAAACGCGGGGGTTACAGACAGCTGACTGGTATGAACAAATCGACCGCTCGATACCGCAAATTCGTGAAGAATTAGAAAAACTTAAAGCACACGGGAGCGCCGGAGGGTATCTCGATATTGAAAGCTTGGAAAAGTCATTAGATCAGTGGCCACCGCCAGAAAATGCATGGGGGTTACAAGCGACTGAGCTACGTTACCGTATCAAAATGTTACGAGGCATATCGGTAGGCAATTTCATAAGGTATGCTGAAGAAGAGAACGAGTAAGGAACTGTAACAATTAAGCATAGACGTGTAACATTTAACTTACTATAGTGTCTAGGTTGCCTATGATGAGCAACAGTTTAAAAAAAGGAGATTGTTATGCTACAAACGGAACTCAAAACCTACGAAGCCCCTGCGCTAGAAGAGCTAGGTGTGATGAAGGATATTACTGAAGCAGGCACCCAGCCTTTTGCCGATCAGGACCAAGGCCGAGATGGTACTGCATTTGAAGTAGGCTCCTAATTTAAGGAGGTGCTACTTTAAGTAATACGTAATAAACCGCACGCCGCATATTGCTAATATGGGTCGTGCGGTTTTTTTGTGTTTATTAATTCCTCCTGGTTATGCTGCCTACGTTTATATAACAAGAATATCTAGTGGCTGGCGCCCTAGACAGTGCGGCGTCAACTGTCACGTTTTGTAAACCTATTTTTCAGCTTGCGTTCGAAAGTCTACGCTACGCCAACCTCATGCGCGTTTAACCGTAGGAAGCGCAGCCACCCTCAGTGCACCAGCCCTAATGGCCTTGAGCGAATGCTGGCAAACGGCACAACCATAAAAAATTAACCCCTATCTTGTTACTATATTACTTAACAAAAATAAAGTAATTAATTGTAATAAATATGATTGGACGTGTAACCAAAGAGTTACTATAGTGATGTTGTTGTCAGGGTGAGACAACCTCACACTCAAAGGAGATCAACATGCTGCAAACAGATCGCAAAAGTTACCAAGCCCCTGTGCTCCAAGAACTTGGCGCTATGAGCGACATGACCGAAACGGGTAATGTCCCCAACAGCGACACAGTGAATGGTAAGGATGGCACTGCCTTCCCTCCCGGTGCACCTGGCTCCTAATTTAGAATGACAGCCCTATAGGCTACTTACCGCATGCCACCTTTTGTGGCATGCGGCTTTATTGCATGTATAATCAGTTTCGATAAAACTTATTACATTCTCAATTTAATTACTTTTACTTTACAAAAGCCCTACCCAGAAACTTTCTTCCAGTAATTTTATGTGGATAAAGAAGCCATTACGATGACATCAACAACTATCTCTTCTGCGACTCTTCTACAACGCAACCCTGATATGGTGGCCGCCAATCTAGACGGTGACCTTGTCATGATGAATGAAAAATTGGGTCGCTATTATGGCATTTCGGGTGTGGGGGCTCGTGCCTGGGAGCTGCTAGAAACACCCGCTAGCATCGATGACCTCGTGAGCGCCATTTGCAAGGAATACGAGATTGATGCCGACACCTGCCAGCAGGATATTATTCGCTTTGCTCAAGACCTGATGAAGGTTGACCTAATAGAGCCCGTTAATAAGTAAGGCGAAAAAAATTGCGTCGTAACATAGCATCATCTCGCCATAAAGCGGGCAGTTTTATCGCTAAGCCCGCTTTTACCAAATGCTGGTTTTTACCCGTATGGCTAATGCTAGGTATTAGCCGCTTGGTCATTGTTACGCTTACTTTTCGCCGTATTGCGCCCTATCTAGGCAATTCTGTAGGCGTAAGCGCCTACTCCCATCTTTTAACAAAAAAACAGGAGGCCCAGGCATTACGCATAGCTCGGGTAATACGATTAACGGCGCGATATTGCCCGTGGGTCTCCAACTGTTTTCCTCAAGCCATTACGGCTCGGCTGCTATTAGGGGTTTATCGCATCCCGTACTCACTCTACTTTGGCCTTTGTCGTGATCCAGAGACGAATCAATTTAAAGCCCACGCCTGGGTGACAGCAGGCCGGATACCCGTTTCTGGCGGTCACAGCTTTCAGTATTATACGGTTGTCGGCTGCTATATTAAGCCCTGATATAGATTAATATTTAAAAGCCATAAACCAGTAGCCCGCGCCCACATTTATCTAGTCTTCATAACTTACACGCTAAAGGATACAAGCTAGCGAGCATGTCACACGGCTGACCAAATTGCTGATCGGCTAATCGATCTCCTAGCATGCAGATAACGGTATTCGCCTGTGCGTGGCCTTAAGAAGCACTAAACCTAGAGCAGACTAACACCTAGGCCTATTAACGGATCGAATCATCAGTCAGCCAGACACTTACAAGCCATCTTCGATAAGCTGACATCGCTTACCGCTCACAATCTCAACACGCCGCTACTCAGTCAGTGGAGAAATCACCATAGCTCATAACTATAGCTAGATAGCAAAAATTAATCATCGTCCATATTTTTAACAGTAGCGTTAAAATAAAAAACCATCAAACACGTACATGTTGAGAAAACTAGTCATAATTAACAAATTTTAATATTATAAATTTCATTACTGAAAACCTATGCTTAATAAACATTTTCATTAACTGAAAATTATTTTTGTAGTAAATAAAATCATTCTAAAAATGATAAAATTATATTTTTGATATAATATTCTGTTTATAAAGGCATTTTTATTAAAAATTGATGATAAATAATAATTCTTTTAGCCAAGTAAAATTTGTAGTTTTGATAGATTAAGATAAAATTATTACAGATTTATTATAGATTTTCTGCCTGTTTGATTGGAATTTTAAAGCTTTTTTTTCTCAGGTGTGCATAATGATAATATCGATAGGAGGATCCGTTTCAACCGGATCAACACCATGGATTGACATTATCTCCGCTTATAATGAAGTGCAGGTAATGGACGGTGAATTACGTATAGGTGAATCAGGCTTATATGATATAATATCTAAAATATATACCCAACAAACTCCAACACAAGAGGAATTTTTTAACGTCAAAAAAACTCTTATAGGGTTTGGGGAAAAGCTTCCTATTGCCAGTCGCATTGCTTTTTCTTTTTTACATAGACTTCCGGGCGCATCTCCCACTATCATTAATAAAGTAAACGAATACCGAAAAGGGAAGCGTTCATACGATATTCGATTACCAGGATTTTTATCATGTACAAAACATATGCTAAAAGAATTAGAGCTTTTACTTAACAATACAAATAACTCTGATGCATATACAAGAAAAATAAAAACTCAACAATTAATGAGTATTTATTTTTCATCATTACAAAAATGTATTAGCAGTGATAAAAAAGTTGTCTTTGATCAACTTTTCACACCAAGATTGTTATTTGATATGCGCTATGGCTGTATCATGCCTGAAATTTTAAGCAATGTTAAGATTGTGGTGGTTAGGCGTGACCCAAGAGATCAATTTATTGATTTGGTGTTAAAACGTAAAAAACGATATCACACTATGAAGCCTTGTGAAGCTGCCTCTCATTTCGTAAACGAATATTTACCTAGATATGATCGAATGTCAGCTATGCTAGAGAATTGCGATCCTAGTAAAGTAACGGATGTGTGGTTTGAAGATATTTTCTTTGATTTTGAAACAGCACTGAGTAAGTTAGAGAAGTTGGCTGATCTGAAAACGAGGCCTTCTGTTTTTCATTGTTTTGATTTTTCTGACGCGTTTGCAAAAGTAAAAATGTATGAAAAAGACAGTTTCTCCAAAGAAACAGATTTCATAAAAGACAGAATGCACAGCCACTTATATAAATACTGACCTCTGGCGTTATAGGCGTTTTTCGAATCTAGCTGCACTGCAATTTGCACTGAGAAGGCCGTTATTTAATACCTCGCGAACCCAACCTGGGCAAACATTAGCCGCATAGACACTTGAGGAGGGCTTAATACCGCTGGCGCTGGTTACTCATCCAAGCTACACAGCGGTATCGAGGCTAACGATGCAATCATTAGGTAAATAGAAACTGACAACGACAGCGCTCTGCCGAACGGCTTCTTGTCCTTTTCCGTATTCTACTTTCCCTCACGCTAATAGTGCTAACACCCTGCTGCCTAGACGTAGTTGTTGGAAGGCTCACCCTTAACTGGAGACTGATCTGCCTGTGCGCTAATTTCATCAAGCAGAGGTTTCAAACTTTTATCCATGTCGTCTAATGACCAAGGACGGCGGAAGCGATAAACACTAATCTGCTGCGCCAAACGTATACTTTCACGCATAAGCTGTTCGTTAGTATTAAATTCCCCGCCTAATTCAGGGCGATAGATAGCACCCATCACTATTTTAAAAGCTTCAATGCCTGATAATTTCTTGAGACTTGCTTCTTCACCTTCATCGGCGCGCTCTAGCTGAACTAACGCACTTAAGCGATGGGCATCATAGCGTACGCCCTTGTTCATCATGAGATGAAATTTATCAGCGCGCATCAGGTCTCTTACAAGCCCTTCCGTTTCAATGCCTAATGCTTTGAGTGCATCACGCCATAACTTTGCACGCGCCGGCCCCGGATGAAGTAGTGGCTCAGAGTCATATGGCTTAATAACCGCAACATCATCCGTAATTAACGGCCACTGCTGTGAGAAATGTAACCATGCACTAATGGTTGACTTTCCAGCTCCCGAGTGGCCAGTAAATGCCCATGCCCCGGCAGGTGTATTTAGGGCGCTTACGTGAAGCGGCAGCCAATGACGCTGATGTAACAAAGCACCTAAAGCGCTACCCAGTAAAAAAAGCCGCACGTCTCCTGGGTTCGCAACTGAATCCACCCCCTGTGGCATACGGCGGTCAAGCAAAATACGCTGACCCTCTTCCACACGGTAGCGCGCAATACCTTCAACGGTAATCTGACAGCGGTCATCTCCCACTTCTAGCCAGTTAGTGAGATAGGTACCCGCTTCGAGCCGATCAGCCACGCCAGGTGTCGTTACTAGCACATCCGGATGCTCACAAGGTTCTATTTCAGGTAGCTCAGGCAGCTCGAGCGTGGAGCATATTTTGAGTCCGTAAGTAAGGTAATAATAGTGCTGACTAACGGCAGGTAAATTACCACGCCTATCCCTTTGCCCTGACAGAGTATCGTCCGTTGAACTGGTAGCACTGCTCTCAGCCATCATGGTTATCCTTGATAAATTCTGACAAGCATATTGTTATTGGCAACGATACACCAACTGAACGCTCATCTGCACATTAAAAATTGGTTCAACTACGTGCCGGCCTTTAATCAGACCCTCGTTATCGCTTTCTTAGCTTACAAAAAACACAAAAAGCCTGCAGCTTCATAAAAAAGCTACAGGCCGTAAAAAATTTCGATTTGCACTATCCAGACAGAAGAGATCCCTAACCAAACATTTCAAAGAGAGTAATACTTAGGAGAAGTCCGGATGTTCCGGAAAAACCGGATCGTTAGGATGCTTACCACCAAATTTGTGTTGCCAATAGTGCTTCTTGATAGCAAATAGCTTTTCGAAAAAATCAGGCGAGAAGAAAAACTCGGTTTTTTCGGCCATTGACCCAATTTCAACCAACATCGGGCGCTCATATGCTTTACGTACTTTAGTTGTTCCCATGCCTACGCTCCTTTTGCTTGTTTTCTTGGTTTGCTCGGGGTGCCGAGGTGGGGCGTCGAGAAAACCATGCTCATGTCAACGATCTCTGTATGCGCTTTCGTTGGCTGCATGCTTGTTTCACCACGGGCGTTTGCTGCAAAAACGAAAGTTACATTCAGATACTTAATATTACTCTATGAGCAACAAAAGTCACTAGCTTAATTTTGCTTTTTTAAGAATTGGTGCTAAATTTTCGGCCATTTCATCGAACCCAAACGGTCGTACAAAACGATAGATGTGTAATTTTGCCGCTAGCCTTTCGCACATTTTTACTATTGTACTGGGCGCCATGAATTCACGGCCGAACTCGGCGCGATAAAGCGTATCAAGAAGCATGACAACGGCTTCATCACCAAACACTTCCGTTAGGCTGGGCTGGCTACCAGCGGCACCGCGTTCCAGGATGACGAGGTGCTTCAGGGGAGCTAAAACCGGTGCTTCGTGATTATTAGGTGCCGGGATATGAAATTTCTCGATCCGGCTTAAATCGCGTTGCGCCCCCTCCATGTCTATTTGCAGCGCCTCTATGGTTTCTTTCCAAAGCTTTATTTTTCGTGGTCCAGCATATAAAAGCGGCAATTGATCCTCGGGTTTCACCACAGCCACATCATCGGTGATTTGCGGCCAGCCGAGACGAGTATGTAGCCATGCCCCTAAGGTTGACTTGCCCGCACCAGATGGCCCCGTAAACGCCCATAAATCACCTGATGGCGCTTGCACTGCATTGATGTGTAATGGCAGCCAGCCACGCTGATAGGCAAGCACACCTAAAGCACTGCCCAAAAGATAGACACGAACATCTGATGGCAATGCCGCTGCAGCCGTTGGGTCTTTAACACGCCGGTCAATGACGATGCGGTTGCCACTCTCGACGCGATAATTGGCAATGCCCTCGATCCACATCTGGCACTGATCTTCGCCCATCTGTAACCAGCGATTTACCTGACGCCCGTTTAGCAGGGTTTGATCGACATTCCCGGCGACAATTTCAATATCTGGCTGATCACAGGCGTCAATTGGTGTGAGCTCTGGCAGCGGAATATGCGAAACAACCGTGAACCCGTAGGTACTATAGTAATACCGCTCACGGGGATGTGGCTGGGAGCTATGACGCAGTTCGTGTTTGCTCTCATCACCGCCATGCAGGGGAGTTTTACTGGCTAAAGGGCTACGCATATCACTCATTCCAACACTTACCTTATTAGTTAAACAGCATCAAAAATGGGTAGCCAAATCAGATGCGACGCTCGCCTCGACGTCACCCCGACGTCACCCCCTGATTGAGTAGCGCTACACTTTAGAGTCCGATCCTACGAAAGGAGATTGGACATGAAGAAGCGTTTCAGCGAAGAACAGATCATTGGTTTTCTGGGCGAAGCCGAAGCAGGACTGCCCATCAAAGAGCTATGCCGTCGGCACGGTTTCTCAGAAGCCAGTTACTATCTATGGCGCAGCAAGTTTGGCGGCATGAGCGTGCCCGATGCCAAACGACTCAAAGAACTCGAAGCCGAAAATGGGCGCTTGAAAAAGCTGCTCGCGGAGTCGCTACTGGAAATGGAGGTCACTCGCGAGGCGCTGAGAAAAAAGTGGTGAGTGCCCCGGCACGCCGAGACGTGGTGCGCTTTATGGTGTCACGTGGTCTGAGTGAACGCCGAGCGCTCCGTGTCATCCATATGAGTGCCAGTGCATTGCGCTATCAATCGGCTCCTGACCGCAATGTGGCATTGTGTGAACACATTGTTACCTTGGCCCATCGGCATCGTCGCCAAGGTGCTGGCATGATCTACCTGAAACTGCGTCAAGCCGGTGAACAGGTCAACCATAAGCGCGTCGAGCGCCTCTACGCGGCGGCTCGGTTGCAGATAAAACGCCGCAAGCTTAAGACGGTTCCCATGTCGGAACGAAAGCCGCTAGGCCGCCCTGGTGCCGCCAATCAGGTCTGGTCAATGGATTTTGTGTTTGACCGTACGGCAGACGAGCGAGTGATAAAGAACCTCACCGTTGTCGACGACGCTACCCATGAAGCCGTGGCTATCGTGCCTGAAAGTGCCATTAGCGGGCTGTCGTTAACACGGATTCTGGATCATCTAGAGGTACAATGTGGCCTACCTAGTGCCATTCGTACGGATAATGGAAAGAATTTTGTGGGCGCGCCATGCTGTTGTAGGCTCACTACATGGCGTTGCGCTGTTTTTAATTGAAACTGTAAAATCCAATAAAAACAGCAACATAGAATCGTTCAATAGACGCTTTCGAAATGAATGCCTGAATGAGCATTGGTTCACCAGCCTGTACCACGCCAGAGTCGTCATAGAGGCGTGGCGACGGGAATACAACGAGGAAAGACCGAAGAAGGGACTGGAGGGGTTAACCCCATCCGCCTATGCCGAGCAACTAGCATTAAAAATGCGATAAAGTAACTTCAGACTCTAAACCCGGATGCTACTGAGGATGAGGTGACGTCGGATCATTTCGGCCACTAAAAGTCACCAGGATCTATTGAGGCGAAAAAAGAGAACTGGTAGCCAAGCCAAAATGTAAAGCGGCTCTTATAAAACTCACAATATTTTTACATTAATTTTATCAATCACTAAAAAAGTTTTTAAATCCATCCACTTGATGATCAAGTGATTTTTCTAAAGCCCGTGAGAGATATAAAATATAACTTTCAGTGAGATGGTGGTCATCTCTCATCGCCGGATACCCATCAAAGTAAGCAGGGCACCTACCATCGCTGCATAGAACTTCTGTGAAATCGATAGGGAAAAAGTTTTCTAAGCCTTCATTTTCTTTTATTTCGACAACGGGGTTTTCATTATCTAGAGATAATAAGTAATTGGTTGCGCATTTAGAGACATCATCACTATTTCTCCACAAGCATGAATTAGGATCATTAAAATTTGGATTTATCCGAATGCCTAATACTGGAATACCAAGAGATAAAACTGCTTTTATATTTTCAACATATCCTGAAGGTGTGTATTCGCCATCCTCTTCTAATCTAGAACTATTAACAACAACAGCTTTTGGTTTTGGATCCATGTTAGATATAAATTCAATAATATTATTGTTCCAATCCTGACAATTAACGTCGCTCTCCATTGTCGGGTGATAACCAAATGAACAGGAATTTATAGTAGCAGTTATAACCTTAAATCTGTTTCTCCTGCCTAAATAGGAGAAAAAAGGTTCCCAATGAGCTACCCGACTCCCCCCAACTATCAATATTGAATTTTCTTCGTTTATATTGCCAAACTCGCAAAATGATATTCTTCCATTATCTACCCCGTGGCTACACCCATTTAAAGAGGCTCGTGTGACGTCATTTTTTACAGAAATTAATCTTTTCAATCCAATTTCCAAAATTCCATTCTGCAAATAAGCTCCATCCCCACCATAATATACTTCATTTACATAGTCATTCGATTTAGCCTCGTTGTATATCTTAATAATCTCTGCGCGAGCATAATACCCAGATAAAAACACTGGCAAAAAAAATGCAACTCCAATAACATATGGAGCAATAGCACTTTTTTCTTTTATTTTTGATAAAGGGTTTTCTACTAGCTTTTTTGAAATAATTGAAAAAATAAATGCTAAAATTATGACTAAAGAGCCTTCAATGAGGGTAATATTTCCTGGGCTAGAACCTGAATAATGCTGGAAATAAACAAAAATTGGCCAGTGCCAAAGATATAACGAGAATGAAATTCCTCCAATATAAACAAGAACTTTTGATGAAAGGAATCTATACACATGTCCCGTTTTATCGGCGGATCCACCTATCATAATGCTAACTGCCGCTGCTACTGGGAGAACAGCCACATATCCTGGGTATGTAGCACTATCAGGAACAAATGCCCCAACAGCTAGAATTAATATTCCTCCAACCCACATTAATTTGCGGGCAATATTTGATGAAATAACAATAAATGGTGATACAACAAATACTGCAACTCCAACAAAAAATTCCCAAGCTCTTGCTCCAGTATTAAAGTATGCCGCTGATGGATTGGTATTCGTATACCAAATAGAAAAAATAAAAGAAATGAACACTATGGTAATCCCCCCGAAAAACCAGGGTGCTCAAAAGTAGAATTTTCCGTAAGCTAAA
>OJBX01000407.1_pt1 | contig 18803 bp, 18 predicted proteins | sample 1590751 | NCBI WGS metagenome assembly OJBX01 (sample SAMN05416780, study PRJEB24817) | seawater metagenome | isolation source: Sea water | place: Canada:Atlantic | collected 2013-07
ATCTACACGTAAGGAGTCGTCGGCAGCGTCAGATGTGTATAAGAGACAGCAACTGCAGGCAGTGAACCCGGTTACCGACAAAACAACGCTGCGCACCTGGCTGGCACAACTGGGACTGGACGCCAGCCGCCTGGCAATTGCGGCTGGCAAGCTCAGCGGCGGGGAACGCATGAAGGCGGCGCTGGCCCTGGTTTTATACGCAGCAGAACCGCCGCAATTGTTATTACTGGATGAGCCCGACAACCACCTGGATCTGAACTCTGTGCAGGCGCTGGAAACAATGTTGAATCAGTATCGGGGCACGATGATGGTGGTGTCGCACGATGAGGCGTTTTTAAGTCAACTGGGATTGACGCATCGACTGCGAGCAGGCTGTTCAGGATGGCAGCTGGAAGACTCAGTTGAGTCTTCCAGCTGGTAGCGTTTACTCGGAACGCAGTGAGGCGACCGGATCCGATCGTGCGGTTTTGATGCATTGAGCCGCCACCGTCAATAACGACAACACAATGATGCCGGCGATCACGCCAAAATACACCAGCGGCGACAGACTTGCCTGCGCCGAAAACTGTGCAAAATAATAGTCCGTGGCCAGGTATGCCAGGACGCTGGCGAGCACGCAGGCCAGCAGCACCGGTTTGATGAAGTCCAGACTCAACAGCTCAACAATCGAGCGCGCCGATGCACCCAGCACCTTGCGTACACCGATCTCCTTGGTGCGTCGCTCGGTTGAATAGTAGGCCAGTGCGTACAGCCCCAGCGCGGCGATGACAATCGTTACAAAGGCCGCAAACTGCGCTGCACGGTTGATACCGTTGGTCTCCTCGTAGATCTGCTGGCTGAAGGTCTGTTCATAGAACTCACGGTTGATGGGCGCGTCAGGACGGTGTCTGGCCCAGACGGCATCTATGTGGTTTAGAGCGCTGGCATGTTGCGCTGGATCGATTCTGATCAGCAAAGCATTCATTGGCTGGCGAGTAGCACGCAAAATTGCGGTCGACTGCATGGTATCTTCCATGCCCCCGGACAGCCGAAAGTCGTTGACGACGCCCACCACCCGGAAGTTCAGTGAACCAATGATCAACACTTCGTCGATGGCCTCGTCAACACTGCCGAGTCCAAATTTTTCCACCGCTGCCGGTGTCACCAGAATCCCAAACGTCTGCTCATTCTCAGGCTGGCCATTGGGCAGATAGTCTGCCGGAAAGTCCTGTGAAAAGTTGCGGCCCGCCAGGATCTGTAGTTGCAGAGCATCAACGTAATTCTCGTCCACGCCCAGATGACTGACCGCCTGCGCTTGCTCAATGGGCTGGCTTGAGTGCCGCCAGGGATTAAACCCACCATTGTAGGGAGGTGCACTCTGGGCCTTGCCCAGGGTCGTGATACCCGGATGTTGTCGCAGTTCGTCGACCAGGGCATCGTAGTTGAACTGCTCGGGATTTCTCGGGTTATACATGGCGTCGAGCACCACCAGATTACCGCGGTTGAACCCAATATCAATTTCATTCAGGTATCGCACCTGCACGCTAATACCGATGGCGAGAATGACCAGTATCACGGCAAAGGTGAACTGAATCACCGTCAGCCCCGAACGCACCAGTCGACTGCCTCTACCGCCGTCCCGTTTGCCGCTTATCGCATCTGTTGGTGCAAATCGGGACATGCGCAACGCCGGTACCAGGCCTGACAGAAAACCGGTCAACAAAACGAACAGCATAATGATGAATGCCTGCGAAGAGCTAAACATGCTTGAGAAAGTGAAGGCCGTGCCAGTCAGCGCGTTATAGGGACCGATGGCCAGATAGATGACCGGCAATGCGACTACCAGCGCCAGCAGGGTCAACAGCATGGACTCCACCAGAAATTGCGTCAGCAGATCGTTTCGGGTTGCTCCCAGAGTTTTACGCACGCCGGTCTCTTTGCCCCGCTGCTGCATTTGCGCCAGCGACAGGTTGGCAAAGTTGATACAGGAGCTCAACAGGATCAGTGCAGCAAAGGTAAACAGACCGCCTAGCACCAGCGTGCGACTATAATCGGCGACCGCGAAGCCCTGGCGCGGCGACAACTGCAGGTCCGCCAACGGCTCAAGGTCCAGCGTAATATCAATACGTTGTACAAAGTCCCGCTGCGTATCGGGAACATTGCGTTCGACAAAATTTGGAAAGTCGGCACGTATGGCCTCAACTGAAGCGGGATCCGGTATGACTACATACGCCATGGTGCCACCAAAGCCAGCCCAGGCCGTGCTGTTCATAAAGTTTTCCCCGGCAATCTGTTGTCCGGTCGGACTGCCGATCATGATTTCGATATCGATATGGGTATTAGGGGGCAGGTCTCTTATCACGCCTGTCACCCGCAGATCAGCCAGATTGTCGATAGTCAACACTTTGCCCATGGGGTCTTCCGGGCCAAAGTACTTGCGTGCAGTGCTTTGCGTCAGAACAACCGTATTAGGTTCGACCAGTGCTGTCTCTGAATCGCCCTGAATAAAATCGAACGTGAGAATCTTCAGGAACTCAGGCGTTACCCACCAGTACTCGTTGGTTGCCGACACATCGCCGTAGACAAACAGGCCGCTGCCCTGATTTATCTTCGCCGCCTCCTCTATCTGGCCGTAATCCTGAAGCAAGGGATTGAAAATGCCCTCGGCGATCAGACTGGCATCAATGCGCTGGCCTGAGGTCGAAGTCAGGCTGGTCACTACCCGATAGATATTCTCGTGGTTGTCGAAATGTTTGTCATAGCTGTTGGTGTACTGCACATGCATCAGCACCAGGATGCTGCAGATCAGCCCCAGGCTGAGGCTGAGTACCTTGATGGCAGTAAAACCAGGCTGCTTGCGAAGATTACGTAAGGCAACGATCAAATAATTCAGGAACACGGTGGATACCCCCGCTGGGAGAATGGGATCAACTGTTTACAGAGCTGCGTCTTACAGAACGGCGTCGGCATCCGCTTTGGCATTGGCATCGACAATCTGGCCGTCGAGCAGACGCACCACCCGTGTGCCGTAGGCCGCGTAGTGTTCCGAGTGCGTGACCATGATGACGGTAGCGCCTTCCTGGTTCAGCTCTTTCAACAGCGCCATGACCTCGTCACCATTTTTTGTATCCAGATTACCGGTTGGTTCATCCGCCAGCAGAACTTTGGGGTTGGTCACGATGGCACGAGCGATGGCAACACGTTGCTGCTGACCACCTGATAACTGTTGAGGATAATGTTTGCTGCGATGATCGATGGCAACTCGTTTAAGCACCTTTTCCACGCGAGCCTTGCGCTCGTCAGCGGGTACCTTTTGATATAACAGCGCCAGGTCTACGTTTTGTGCCACGGTGAGCTCATCGATCAGATTGAAGCTCTGAAAGATCACCCCGATATTGACTTTGCGGATACTGGCGCGCTGCGACTCATTGTAGCCGGCCAGGTCTTCGTCGTTGAAATAATAGTGACCACTGCTCGGCGTATCCAGCAGCCCGAGCATATTCAGCAGTGTAGACTTGCCACAACCGGACGGGCCCATGATGGAGACAAACTCGCCTTTTTCCACGGTCATGCTGATGTCATCCAGCGCGGCGGTTTCGATATCTTCGGTTCGGTGTACCTTGCAAATATTCTCGAGCTTAATCATGGTCTGCGTTCCCTGGTGTCACACTTTAGTTATTGACTTAGCTGCACACGATCGGCTTCAGCAATGGCGCCATACCCGGAGGTAATCACCCGCTCGCCCGCGCTCAGACCGTCCCTTACTTCGATAAACCGGTTGTTGCGTCGACCCACACTGATATCCCGACGATAGGCGTTCTCGCCGGCGTCATCCAACACAAAGACCCAGTTGCCACCGGTCTCCTGCACAAAACTGCCAACCGGTAGCAACAGGGTTTCCTGTGGACTGCCCAGCACCAGCTCCAATTGCAGGGTTTGACCGCGACGAAGATTCTCCGGCACGTCAGTGTCAAAAATCAGATCGACTGTGAAAAGCCCGCTGGTGATTTCCGGGTAAACCTTGTCAACCACCACACTGTAGTTGCTGCCGGCCAGCTGGAAGCGTGCACTCTGTCCTGGTGCCACCCGGGACACGTAAAATTCATCAACCTGGGCGGCAATCTTGTACTGGTTGACCACATCAATCTGACCCAGGCGCTCACCGTTGATTTTGCTTTCACCAATCTGTACAGGCATTGAGGTCAGTTGTCCGGTAATGGGCGCACGCACCAACAGGCTCTCAAAGCTGCTTTGAGACAGGGCCAGGTTCTCTTCCAGCTTCTCGATCTGCTGGGCTATCTGTAACTGGCGATCCTGACGAATGCGATCCTCCAGCGCCTGACGAGCTTCGGTGTTGGCGAGCAGGCGCCGGTTAAACTCAAGGTCATCAATAATAACGTCAAAATTTTCCTGTGATATCAGCCGCTCAGCTACCAATTCCTGCTGCCTGCGCATCTGACGCTCCAGGGTGATAATACGGTACTCCAGATTGATAATCTCTCGCTCGGTGCTGAGCTGGGTGGTCTCGAGGCCGTTGGCAATATTGGTAAGGTTGTTGAGCTGTTCGGTGATGGCGGTATCGTTGCCGGCGACGCTCAGACGCAGAGAGGTGTTGCTAAGCTGCAGCAATGGTTGACCGGCCTCGACAAAAGCCCCTTCCTCAACAAAGATGCGCTCTACGACACCGCCGTTAACGGCGTCCAGAAACACGCTGTTCAGCGGTTGAACGGTGCCCCTGACCGACACCACGTCTTCCAGCGTGCCCATTTGCACATTGCTGATGATCAATTGATTGAGGGGAACACGTGCGGTACGGACTGAAGCATTGCTTATCGCCTGGTACACAAACCAGATCACGGCACAGGCGACAACAAGCGCTATTGCCCATTGCCACCAGGGTCGGCCCTGCTTCTGGATAACCTTATCCATCGCCATATTGTTATTCCATTATTCTTGTTCTGTGCCGTTCGATGCGGACGGCTAACGATAATTCAATTATTAACGGAGCTCAACCTTGAGTGTTAAATTATTAACATTCCGGCAGCGCCACGGCCTGTTGTACCTTTTGTACGTGCAGCAATATCCGGGCCAGATATTCAATTCCATAAAATTCAATTACTTACTGTTAATTCGAGGAAAGGAACTGATTCAAGGGTTGCGAAAGTGAATAAGTAGTGGCGAAAACGGGAACAATTTGCGACTCATCAACAACCCGCCATTTGAACGATTTCGTTGGACGGAACATCGGGATTAGTGTCAACTAGCTGGACAGTTACTACAAGGAGTAGTTGAAAATGAGCGTTGGAACGATTCTCTTGATTGTGCTTGTTCTTATACTGGTAGGGGCGCTTCCGGCAGGGCCGGTATCAGCCGAGAAGTATTATCTCAGTTGACTGTCCTTGCTGCCCCGGCGATTGAGGCCCGGGGTTTGAGACGCCTCTTCTTCAAGCGCCGACTGGCAGCTGATGCACAATTGCACACCAGGGATGGCCTTGCGCCGTGCCTCGGGAATTTTATTGCCGCACTCCTCGCACAGCCTGGCACTTTTGCCATGTGTCAGCCCCTGACGAGCGCGCTCGACAGCTTCTTCAACACTGGCATCTATCTGATCCTGTACGGCGCCATCGCGCGACCAGCCACCGGCCATGAGTATTCTCCAACACAACGCTGACCCATATTAGTCCTCACCGGGCCTGTCATCAACCAGCCGGGCATACACATCGCCGCTGCCATCACGTACCTGACCAAGGTGCTGGCTCATGTCCCCGGCCGACAGCCAGCTCCCGAACTGCAGTCGGTGTGTTTCGCCAGGCGCCAGGTTGTACTGATACTGACCCAGTTCTTCCAACCGGTTGATACAGGCCAGCGCCATGTCGATGGCAGCGGGGATATATTCAAAGGACAGCGCTGCCAGTGGCCGGGACAAGCCCTGCAGCACAGCCAGTTCAAAGCCTTCGACATCAATTTTGCAGAAACGTGGTTCTCCCCAGGTGTCAATCAGGTCATCCAGCGTGGTCACCGGCACTGTTACCTGCCGGTCCCACTGCACCTTGCTGAACGAGGCGTCCTGTTGCACGCGCGCGATCCAGTCCTGCGACAGTGTAGTGACCGTCGGTGTGCGAGTGCTGATGTGCAGCGTTGCTTCACCGGGCTGGGCGCCGACGGCTTTTTCTTCCAGAATGATGGCGACATCTTTGCCATAACGGCGCTGCAGGGTCTGCATGAACAACGGTTGCGGTTCCATGGCCACCACCCGGGCCCCCAGCGAACGCCAGGCCATCAACCGGTTGCCAACATGGGCGCCCACTTCAAAGCACAGATCATCACGCTGGATAAACTGGCCATAAAGTCGGCGCATGCGTGCCTGTCGGCCGGGAATGCCGTAGTACATCAGCAAGGATCGCCACAGACCCAAACGTGCCCGCCAGCCTGGTGTTGCTGTCACTGCAAGCCCTCCTGCTGCCTGTTGGAAAATGCTTCGATGAACTGATCGCGCAGCCGATCCATACGCCATACCGGCGCATCGTCATCTGGCAACAGACCCGGCTGCCATTGCCAGTCTGCGACCGCCTCAATGACGGCAGGGTCATGTGCAAGCAGATGCACGGGCACCTGTTTGTCCTCGTTGTCTCCGGTAATAAAAGGCGCTGCCGGATGATCGCCCAATACCATGACCACCAGATCTTCATCACCATATTCCTGAACGTAGGACACCAGGGTCTGCAACATATATTCAATTGATTGCCGGTAATGGTCACGAATACTGTCAACATCAGCCCAGACCTCTTCCGGGCTGAGCCCGGATTGCGCCTGAATATCAAAGGCCCGGCCATCGCCCACTTGTTCCCAGGGCAGTAACTGCGCCACCGGCGTCCAGGGTGCATGCGAGGAAATCAGCGCCAGCTCTGCCATGACTGGACGCCGGATGCCATCGCCGCGCTCGCGCTCATGCAGCGCGGACCACACGTACTGGTCGGGCATGGTGACCCAATTAAAAGGCAGGCCCTGGTAGCCAAAATTGTGTGCGTCGTAAATTTTGTCATAACCGTAATAACCACCCTCTGGCCAGACCAGACTGATAGCAGGCATGGCTGCAACGGTGCGCCAACCGGCATCACGAAACAGACGGTTAAGGGTCGCACGCTGACTGATGACGAGACTTTGATAACGGGTTTCGCTGTCAATCCAGGCACCGGAAAGCGCTGAGGCATGCGCCAGCCAACTCAGCCCACCCACGGTGGGTGCAGTCAGGAACGCGCTACGCATATGGACACCGTCAGCCGCCAGTGATGATTGCGCCTGACTCAGCGTTGCCCGCACGGAATCAGCAAATGGCTCGCGCTCAAGCAAGGCCCGACCATAGGATTCAGCGAACACAATGTAGACATCCTTGCCTTGCAGACGGCCGAACAGGCCTGCGCCGGAGCGACCGGTCCATTCATCTTCGTTCACGATGGCGGCAAATTGACGAATATCGCGAACACTAAACACCGTTTGCTGCCCGTGCAGTACGAGTTGATCCCAGGCAAATGTGCCCGTGCACCGCCACCCCGACATGTCGAGACTTATGCCCACCAGCAACAGGGTGACTAACACAGCGCCTGCCAGGCGCGGTGCTTTTCGAACGCAGAGTTGGATACGTCGAAGCGTGACATAGGCCAGCCAGCACAACAGCCCCGCCGCCACCGCGAGCATCAGTCCTACGGCCAGCGCCGCAAAATCACCGAGCACGCCGGTCAGCAGGCGACTGCCATCGGCCAACAGATTACTGTCAAACACCAGATTGAACGGCCGGGCAAAGATTTCATGGGTGACCAGGTCTGACCCGCGCAGCAATACAGCCAATCCCAGCAGCACGGTCAACACCCAGCGACACAGATCGCCGGCACGTCCGGGCACCAGCAACAGCAGACCGATGACCATGAACTCCAACGGCAGGAAAACGAACGCCTGAGGACTGATCCAGACCAGTCGATTGGGCAGGGTTAGCGCCACAAACAAGCCGACAAAGGCGGTCAGTGTCAGGACTTGGCGGGCAGTTGGAAGGTAACGCAATTTGAGGGCCATCGTTGCTGTGTCAGTGACAGAATACGCAGTGTACCCCATGCTGGACCATGTCGTATCTGCACAACTGACCCCACACCGCAAAATAAGGCGACATACGTTTATCAGAAGAGATAGATGCTATACTGCTGACAACTTGTCAGCGCTGATGTTTGACCTCTCGTCTCAATCAGCCGCACCGCACACTCTTTAACTCGTTAAACTCCCTCAGGAAACCTCATATGAGACCACGCTACCAGCTACTGACCGCGCTATTTGCCATTCACATGACGGGCGCTGGATTCGTGCATGCGCAGGGTCGTCCAACGCCCTATCCGTTGCCGGATACACCAGTGGCACTGGCCACTGTTAATGCGGAGATGACTGCCACCGTCATCGCCCAGGGCATTCCCCGGCCGTTCGGATTTGAGGTTCTGGCCAATGGCGACATCCTGATCACCGATCGTTACACCCCGGCGCTACGCGTGATTCGCAACGACGTGCTTGATCCGCAGCCGCTTGGCGGACTGCCTGAGATCCGCACCGGCTTCCATTCCGGGTTGCTGGATGTCATTGCGCATCCGCAATTTGCTGACAACGGCTGGATTTATCTCACTTACCACACCGCGCTGGCCAGCGACGGCGAGTATGCCATCACCTTGGGCCGTGGTCGCTATGACGGCAGCAACGAACTGAAGGATTTTGAGCAGCTCTTCATTGGCACGCCGATGACCATTTCCGGTGGCTCCCGTATGGTGTTTGCCCATGACGGCACACTCTTCATTACCGTTGGCGGCGCCATGGACAGACGCCCCCTGGCGCAGGATCTGACGCGACTGGAAGGCAAAGTACTGCGGCTGAACGATGACGGCAGTGTGCCGGCGGATAACCCCTTTGTCGATCAGGCCGATGTTCGACCGGAGATCTATTCATACGGTCACCGCGACCAGTATGCCGTTGCCGTTCATCCCGTCACCGGCGAACTGTTTCACGCCGAACTGGGTCCATTGGGCGGGGACAAGCTCAACGTCATCAAGGCCGGTGGTAACTACGGTTGGCCGCTGTATGGTTATGGCAGTTACAACGATGGCGAGCCCATGAAGAAACTGCCCCAGGAAGGGTTTGAGTCTGCGCTGCTGATCTGGCAACCGGGTATTGTGCCTTCCGGCCTGATGTTCTACACCGGCGATGCATTTCCCCAGTGGCAGGGCAACATGCTCACAGGCAGCATTCAGCGAGGACGCCTGCCCGGCAGCGGCGGCCTGGAGCGCATCGTGTTCAACGAAAACATGTGGGAACTGCAGCGCGAAACCATGGCAACGGAATTGCACCAGCGTATCCGCGATGTCGCGCAAGGGCCAGATGGATCTATTTATCTGCTGACCGAAGAAGATAACGGCGCCGTGATCAAACTGCAACCAGCACAATAATCACGATTGACCGGCGCGCCGCCTTAACACTTTCTGGAGAGTGCATATGCAAGATGCAAACAATAAACGTCGAATAGCAGCCTGGGTACTGGTTGTGCCGGCAACACTGTTTTTACTGATGGCGGGCACAACCAAAGTCCTGGGGGCCAACCCGCTGGCCAGTATCGATGCGATGGCGCCGTGGGTGTTCTGGATCGGTCTTGGTGAAGTGACTGCGGCGGTTCTTTACGCCGTGCCAAGAACATCAATCATCGGCGCGCTGTTCCTGAGTGCGCATCTGGGTGGCGCCATTCTGTTTCACATTATCAGAGGCGAAAATTTTGTTGGCCCCGTGCTGACCAGTTTCTGGTTTCAGTCACTGCTGCTCGTCAGCGTCTGGGTCGTGGTTTTGCTGCGTTACCCGGTAATCGTCAGGCTTGTCACTCAGGGCAAGTAAGCCGTGCTGTGACTTCAATTTCTATTTTCATTTTGTCGTCCAGCAAGCCAGCTTCGATCATCATGGCTGCTGGACGAACCTGACCAAGGTGTTTCTTCAGTACAGGCCAGCAAGGTTCAAAATCCGTTTTATCGGGCAGCACGTAGGTGACTCGGACGATGTCTGACAGATCGCTGCCTGCCTCCTGCAACGCTTTTTGAATATTCAGGAAACATTGCTCGGTCTGTTCAACAACGTTGTCCGAAATCGTCATGTTATCGTAGTTATAGCCTGTGGTTCCGGAGACAAAAACGTAGTCTCCGTCCACCACAGCTCTTGAATACCCGATCATGGCTTCGAAGTCAGAGCCACTGGAAATCAATTTTCGACTCATCAATATCCCATCCAATTAGTCTGTCTGTATTGTCCATCTTTCATCTTCGCACAGCACACAACCGTCACCTTCAAACATGCGGGCGGCTTGGTCGTCACCGCGCAGATGCATTCTTAACCAGGCCGTCATTACGCCCCGGTAACTGCCGCCAGTCTGCATCGGCGCCAGGTGAGTGGCTCCGCGCAACGTCAACCAGGTTACCGGCACATCGGTGTTTTCGTAGATCGGCTTCTGGTGTGTTTCGGGTGGCGAAGTGACATCCTCGGCACCCGACAACAGCAACATGGGGCCATGTTGCCCACGCACGGCGGTCGGAGTGAACTGCACGCCCTGAATGTACGGCTGTAGCGCAACCACTGTGTTAATGCGCATGTCGCGGCCCAGGTAGATGGCGCCCTCACCGCCCTGCGAATGCCCGGCAACCCCGATGCGTGCGGGATCCAGTCGTCCCTGAAACGGACCGCGCTCACTGTTCAGGTTGAGCGCGACATCCAGGCAACGGCTCATATCACGACCGCTACCCGGATTTGGCGTCATGGCGGCAACCACAACAAAACCGTGACTGGCCCAGTGTTCCAACAGATCGCGATAGGCGGCCGGGCTGGTGCCTGTACCATTGCCCCAGATAATAATGGGGTGACGACCATAATCCATATTGATGGGATGGAAAATGCGGCAATGGCGCCCGCCCTGTGTTACGTCCACACCGGCGTAAGGACCGGGATCAAAAAAGGATTGATGCAGCGCCTGGTTATCCAGATAGGGCGCCGGCGCCACTGCGCACGCCACAAGCATCGATAACACCAGAGATGCCAATATTGCGTGCGTCCCGACACTTACCGGTTTGTCAGGCATGCTTCTTCCTGCGCTTTTGCTTGATCGCGTACATGGCCTTATCCGCACTGGCCAGCAGCTCGTCGGCATCTGGCACCTCGTTTCCCTGCCAACTGATAACGCCGACGCTGGGGCCGTCGTACTGCAGATCCAGATCTGGCAAAACAAACGTGCCGGACATGGCGTCTGTTATCCGCGCCGCGATGACGCCTTCGGCGTTATCAATCTGCTCACCATGGTTGACTGCTACCAAAATAAACTCGTCGCCACCATAACGCGCGGTCAGGTCGCCACTTCGGGCCGTGCTTTGCAGACGCTCGGCGATCTCCTGCAGAAAGTCATCACCGACATCGTGGCCGTGAGTGTCGTTGATGACTTTGAAGTTATCCAGATCGACAAACGCCACGTACACAGTCTCGCCGGTGCGGGCAGCATGCCCCAGCAGTCGTTTCATTTCATCGACCAGGTAGCGACGATTGGGCAAATGCGTCAAAGGATCATGGCGCGCGTGCAGGGTCAGGGTGGCGTTGGCCGCTTCGAGCAGTTCATGTTCATGGTGGCGTTCGGCAAACAGCGTCAGAATCTGCCAACAGCTTTGCACCATGGCCTGCTCCGAGTCACTGATGCTGTCTTCGCCACCTATTAGCAGCACGCCACCAAGCAATTCGTCTCCGCTGGCAGCAGACATCAGGAACAACAGGCTCCTGTCAGATTGTCCTGTTGCCGCCAGCGCTTCCTGAACAGGAGGGTCTGCATAGTTGGCTTTAACAAACAGTGGCTGAAATCCGACTGAGGCACGAGCATCGCCCAGCATGGTGGCTATCAGCTCATGATAAGGCGCCTGGTCATCCTGCAGGAGACGCGTTGAGCCCCGCTCGGCAACAAAAGGCACTGCCTCCTGCCAGAAATTTCGCGCAGTAAAACTACGCGTGAGACCACGTAGCAATGTCGGCAATTCCGAGGCCGACAGACACATGGCACCTATTTCTGCAACGAACTGCATTTCCCTGGCACGTAGCTCGGCGGCCAGTGCACGCTCGGTGGCTTCGCGGGCGACCTTTTCCCGAGACGCCTGTTGCGAAATCAAGCGAGTGAAGAGCTCCAGGATTTTGCTGACGTCCGGGCTGACATCAACTTCTTTGGCGCTGGCTCCACACAATGTGCCGTACAGCTCGCCATCGTCGGTATAAACTGCGCTGCTCAGGTAAGTCTGCAGGCCCAGGGCAGCAGCGGCCTCGGAATCGCCCCACACGCCGGGCACGTCTCTGGTCAGGAAACTCTTCTCGTCCAGCGCACGTTTGCAAAGGGTGTCGCTCCAGGGCACCAAGAGACCTTCAGGAATGTTAAGGTCACCCATGTTGCGGGAATAAAGAATGCGCTGTACACCTGCCGCTTCATCAATCGTGGTGAGGTAGGTACTTTCAAGATGCGTCATCTTTTCCAGAAGCTCCAACATGGGTCGCGTCAGCTCTTCCAGATTATTTGCCCGCGACACCGAGTTCGCCAGGTATTCCAGAGTGTCTACCATACACCCTCCGGTTCATTGGCCCGTCTAGAAATGGGCACGATCAGTCAGGATGACGTCGGCATCCTTCCACGCCATGAGTAGACGTTGTCGAGCCAGGTCGGCCTCTTCGGTTTCTCCGAGCTGCTCAAGCGCTTCGGTCAGTCCATATAAAGCCCAGCCGTTCTCCTGCAACAGTATCAGGTCTCTTTCAAATACATTAATCGCCTGATTGTATTCGCCGGCATCCAGATGCGCCTGCCCCAGAAACAGACGCATGGACTGAAGCCAATCCGGCGGCTCCATGTAACGCAGGGCATCCTGCAGGGCAACCGCCTGACGAAACGCCTGAATGGCTTCATCGTAATTGCCTCTGGCGCTGGCTATTTCGCCGGCGAGCGCGTAGGACGCAACCGCCAGCATGTCAGCGGTGGTATTGACGGCCGCCCGCTGGCTGTCCAGAACCGGGTCGTTGCGCAGTTCCTGCAGATTGTCATACTCCGCCTGCGCGGCATCGATATCATCCTGGTTCAGATACGCCGAGCCATGCATGTAATTGAGCATTCCCGCCAGGTATGGCTGGTCTGGCGCAGGGTTCTCCAGCGCCAGCAACTCATCAAATTGGCCGAATGCTCTAAGGGTCATCCAGTGCGCCACCAGATTGCGCAGTCCCCGCCCCTCAGCCAATGCTTCCGGGTCTGCCATCGCCGCCATGGGGCCGGAAATGGCCAGCGCTCGTTCACTGTTTCCCTGCAGGATGCCGGCCCAATGGATGAACATGGTGGCATGACCGCCGTGGTTGGTCGCCGACAGAGAGTCTGTGCCGGTGCGAGGCAGTGCACGATTGCCCCAGGCAGCGACCACCTCATCATCGGCGTTTAAAGAACGCTGGTTGGTGTTGATGGCATCCTGATATCGACCAAGGCGCATGTAGATGTGACCGGGCATGTGTACCATATGCCCGGCCATCGGTGTCAGCGATTCCAGACGATCAGCCGAATCTTCAGCCCGACCTGGCTCAAGCGAAGCTTCCAGCAGATGGATGTGCAGGTGGGTCAGCCCCGGATGAGCGGGATTCTGCTCCATGCCGGTTTCCATGACCTCCAGCGCGCGCTCTACACCAGGCATCGCACTGCCGTCATCCTGGTCATAATAGGTCCATGGCGTGGACATCATGATGCCGTGTGCGACCAGGAAAGCCGCTTCCAGGTCATCGGGGTTGTTGGCGTAGTTGGTTTCTGCCGCGTCGATAAACGCCTGGGTGCGTGCCGCTGTGTCAGGGTAGGTGTCAGTATCAAACAGGGGCGCCAGCGCCTCGATCAGGCCCTGCTCGGCTTCCGGTCGGGTATTGCGGGCCGCCATGGCGGCATTAATGGCATTGCGACCAGTGCCCATGGGGTCATCCGGTGCCGCGCCATAGCGACTGTTGGGATTGGGTCCGCTGGCCAGCGCTTTTCCCCAAAGGATCATGGGGTTGCCGGGTTCAAAGCACAGCGCAGCGTTAAACGACGCGATGGCCTCTGGGAAATAGTAGCTGTAGGTCAGGCGCAGGCCCTGATCAAAGTAGACCTGGGTTGATTCCATGGCTGTGCGGATGCTGCGCCGATAAGTGCCGGCGTCAGACAGAACCGGCGCCAGGTCGTCAGCGCAGGCCGCCATGTCCTGCAGGGCAATCTGACTGATGGCCGGCGCGGGAGCACGCACAGCAACAGCTTCCTGAGGCTCCGGCTCATCACTGCCGCAGCCAGCCAGAACGGCCAGCGCGATGGCGCCCAGCAGTATTGGGAATTTGCGTTGGTTGTTTTCTGATTTCATGGTGAACTGCATCAGGTGTGTACTCGTGTTATGACCAGATTAAGGCTTGTGCTGATCTCAGATTCCGTCATTATTGGCCTGAAATCAGACATTTGATGCCTATGACTATACGCCTGTGCGCTGCAGGCGCCAAGCCATTGGCGGGGCGCTGGACTGAGAGAGTCCGGCCTGTCAGTCGAAATCAATCGACATGATGGTGACCGGTGTCCCGTTGAATAACTCTTCGCTGAATATCTGCCATCCCAGGCCAGCGTAAAGCTGGGCCTGATCCGGTGTGTACAGATACAGGCGTTTGACGCCGTTTTCCTGTGCGTGCTGCATGACACGTTTTACCAGTGTTGAGCCAATGCCTTTTTTGCGATGATCTTCGGCAACATAAACACTGGCCAGCCAGGGGCTGAGCTCAGGGTGGCTGCTCATGTCGTCGGCCAGAATACAGGCGGAGCCCAGCAGCTCACCGTCCTGCTCGGCCACATACGTCGTCGGTATCACCTTGCCTTCCAGATCTTCCTGCATTTCTTCGATACGCGCGTCCAGTGAGCGATGCGGATTCAGATACGACCACTCGGCATGATGCCACTGCGCCAGCGGCCGCAGGTGGTGAGGTTTGTCTTTGAGTGTGCTGATCAGCATCATGCGGCAGGTTCCGGTGATTAATAAAGAATCGGCAGGTTAGAAGTCGTGGCGTATATGTAATAGCATTGCTCTCCCGTTTTCAAGCCGAGAGCTTTTCCTGATGCGCCCACGCAAGATTCACCGCCTGGTCGGCATACTGCTGTTATTGCCGTTCGTCGCCTGGTCAACAACCGCCATATTCTTTCTGGTCCGCCCCGCCTACACCGATGCCTATGAACAACTGCAAGTGCAGCAACTGCCCATGGGCAACATCATTCAGTTTGTGCCTGACCCGTCATGGCTGGAAGCGCGATTCTCCCGCACGGTTCTGGGCGAGCATCTGCTGGTGCGTGATGCTCAGGGCTGGCAGCATCTGGACGCCTTTGCCCTGGACCCAAGGCCGGCACCCTCAGGCGAGGAGCTGCGCCTGCTGATTAACGATGCCATTGATCATAATCGGGAACGGTACGGCACCGTCGACAGCCTCTCAGGCATGACCGCCGTAACCGACACGGGCGTTGAGATCAGCGTGAACTGGGAGTCGCTGACAATGTCACAACGCGGCCCGGATACTCGCTGGATAGACAAAGTCTATGACATTCACTACCTGCGCTGGACCGGGTTCGAGAATTTTGATCGCATTTTTGGTCTGTTTGGCTTATTTTTGTTGATCTACATGACCTACAGCGGCGCGCGTATGGCGCTGGGACGACGATAACAGAAATAAAACAACTGATAACAGATGGGGAGAATGCTGGATGTACGCTGACAAGAGAAAAGTTCAATCACTGGCAATTGCACTGATGACATCCTGGCTGGCACTGACTGTCGGCAACGCACAGGCCCAATCGGACGATTCCTATGAACTGCCTGATCCGGCCCGTTATGAGGAGGCTATACAGCGCTTTGAGCAGATGGACGAGCAGTCTCCTCCACCGGAGGACGCCATTGTCCTGACCGGCAGTTCCAGCATCATGTTCTGGAATCAGGACGCTCCTGCAGATCTGGCGCCACTGACGGTTATCCCGCGCGGTTTCGGCGGCAGCGTGATGCATGATGTGGTGCATTTTCTGGATCGTGTTGCGTTGACTTACAAACCACGCGCCGTGCTGATCTATGAAGGCGACAATGACACCGGGCGTAATGACATTCCTAACGATGTTATTATTGAGCAACTGGAATCCATCATTGATCGCATTCACGCGGAACTGCCCGACGCTCGCGTGTATGTTCTGTCAGTTAAACCCAGCGTCGCACGCGAAGCCACCTGGCCAATTGCACAGGCGTTGAACGAGCGCTACCAGCAGGTGGCCGCATCGGATCCATTGGTGCATTACATTGATGTCGCCACCCCCTTCCTGCAGGCCGATGGCACCGTGATGACAGACATTTTTGTTGACGACAATCTGCACCTGAACGAAAAAGGCTATGACATCTGGGCGGCCAGCATACGCGAGGTGCTGATGCAACACGAAGCCCAATACGAATAAGTATGGCGAAAGAATGCAAAGAATGGGGACGGAGGGGATACTTTCTGACCAGAAAGTATCCCCTCCGTCCCCATTCTCATACAGTAGAAAAATTTATGACCCCTGCCTTTGCATTCCCCAACTCTTCAGTTTACCGATTGCCCAGTCCCAGACGTATATCTGGAACGATATTTTGAGAATATCGCCTATCATCAGGATGCGTCCCAGGAGGCCCGCAAGCAGACCGTATTTTTGCTCCTTGATGTGATGCACGGTTCCGTCAATCAATTCGAAACCCATCTTGCCGTCGAACTGCTTGGATGTATGGTTCAGTGCAATCTCAATCTTGAAACCTTCCCGGTATCTGCCAGGCACTGCATCCCACAGTCTACGTGTGACGGCTCGCTCGCCACCGATAATGGGCGTGTAGCGGAGCAGTTTGTTGAGCCAGATGGTTTTGCGCATGCGTACGCCCACATACATTTCAACGCGCCCGTCGACGACCGGTTCTACGATGCGAGACAGCATCTGTGGCGTGACACCCGTGACGTCAGCGTCGAGAAACAGAATCACATCGTGTTTCGCCGCCTGTACTCCGGCCGCCATGGCCGCGGCTTTGCCACTGTTCTGGTTCAGCACCAGCACGCTGGTCGCCCCCGCCTGCCTCGCAAGTTCAGCGGTGTTGTCGCTTGACCCGTCGTCAACGACAATCACTTCCCTGGCATACGTACATTGAAGTGCTTCCTGCACGCACTGACCTACAGTGGCAGCTTCGTTAAAGGCTGCAATAACTACAGAGACCATTGCTTTCTCAACCTGTTGCCCACCAAAATGTATCCACCAATTGTGACCAGCACAAACAGCAGAAAGGCGACTTCCACGTATTGCATGACTTCCCCCAGCCGATACGTGGTGCCGATAACCGAATAGGCGATAACTGTCAGCACAACCGTCACCGCAATGACACCTGCGGTATTGACGACCAGGTAGCTGCGCAGCGGCATACGGTGCACGCCGGCCAGGACCTGAGCCAGTGCCCGGGTGCCATAAATGAATTTGGACATGAAGAGTAGCCGTTTGCCACCCGCCGAGAACGCTTTCTCCGCACCGGCAAAAAATCCCTCGCCGACTTTGCCGGACACGCGCGCCAGTGTCGACGCGGGGAAACGACGACCGAGACCATACCAGAGACAGTCGGACAGCATGGTTGCGATGATCGCCAGCAACAGTACGGCTGCAAGATCGATACGCTGAGTGGCAGCGAGATAAATGGCCGGCAACAACACCAGTTCACCGGCGATAATCATACCGACAAAAAGGGCCATGTAGGGATAGGCAGAAAACATGTCCAGAAAGGACAAAATGTATTCCTGAAAAAGACGCATAGAGTGTGACATCCTGTTAACAAAGCTCCTGCTGATTCCGATGCTATCTAAAAAACAACCAGGAGGCAAAGCAGTTTGTCACTCAATTGAAATGGTTTGCGCGCAGCAATGGGATCAAGAATGGGGACGGAGGGAATACTTTTTGCTCAAACTTTTTGCTCAAAAAGTATTCCCTCCGTCCCCATTCTTTCCATTCTTTTTCAGGCAGGAAACAGGGTTTTGAGGGCTTCGCGGGCGACCAGATCGCCGTGCTCCTGCACAAAGTGACCGGCGTCGGCCACTTCCAGAGGCTCCGGGCAGCCGCGAATAAGTTTACGTACGTTTTTCATTACCTTGGGCCCCAGCACCGGATCACGCATACCTACGGCCATAAAACTGCGCCCCTGCCACTCATCGCGCCACCAGTCACGGGCGCGTCGGGAAATCTCGGCACCGTCTGCATTCAGATGATCGGGCACCAGGTTGGGGAAGCGGCGCACACCGGCCTTATAGCGCAGGTTAGGGTACGGCGCGGCATAGGCCTGCGCCTCGGCATCGGTCAGCGCCGGTTCGGCGCGCTTCATCAAGGCTGCGATATCCAGATCCGGTCGGCTTGTGCAGTACGCACGCCAGTCTTCAAAGCCCTGACCCAGGGGTACGTCTCCAGTCCCCAGACTCGTGTTCATGATCAGCAAATGCGTAAACAACTGGCCAAACTCCATGGGCAAGGTCAGCCCCAACAGGCCACCCCAGTCCTGCACCACCAGTGTCACCAGTTGATCTTCGCGTCGGGTATCAATCACTGCGCGGATAAACGCCAGCAGCATGTCACGGTGACGGCTGAAGGTGTATATGGCGTCGTCTTCGGGTTTGTCGGAACGGCCAAATCCAATCAGATCAGGCGCAATCACACGCCTGTCTCTTATACACATCTGACGCTG
>OJBX01000413.1_pt1 | contig 18554 bp, 18 predicted proteins | sample 1590751 | NCBI WGS metagenome assembly OJBX01 (sample SAMN05416780, study PRJEB24817) | seawater metagenome | isolation source: Sea water | place: Canada:Atlantic | collected 2013-07
ACAGGGTTTCTTAAAATAGTTTGAGCTAGTTGTTTAATTTCTTTAGAAAAGGTAGCCGAAAATAGTAGGTTTTGCCTTTTTGCAGGCATAAAACTAATAATCTTATTGATATCTCTTACAAAACCCATATCTAACATCCTGTCTGCTTCATCTAAAATTAAGACATCTATGCGTTTAAATGAAACTGCTTTTTGATTGTGTAAGTCTAATAATCTACCTGGAGTTGCCACCAAAATATCGACCCCTCTTTTTAGGGTAGCAATTTGAGAAGCGGCTTTTACACCACCAAAAACAACCGCAGAATGAATGTTTAAATAAGAGCTATATTCTCTCACATTATCATATACCTGAGCAGCTAGTTCTCTAGTTGGCGTTAAAACTAAGGCCCTTAAAGGTCTGTATTTAGGATGTTTTGTTTCTGACAAATACTGAAGAACAGGGAGAGTAAAACCTGCTGTTTTTCCAGTTCCTGTTTGCGCAGAAGCTAGGACATCTTTTCCTGCTAAAATATGTGGAATTGCTTTTTCTTGAATTGGAGAAGGAGTTGTATATCCTTTTTCTTTAACCGCTTTTAATAAAGCGTCTGTTAGGCCTAAATCTTTAAATGACATCTATAATGTTTATGAAAAAACAACAGTAGTATTTTTTCTGAATAGTCCTGCAAATGTACACCGATTAATTGTAAGCCAGAGTGTGACCTCTTTTTTTTCACACAAGAATAAGTTTAAAATAAAAGAAAAGTAAAGCGGCAAATCATCACAAAAATTTATTCGCTATTTTTGGATGACTGTATATTTCAAATACAAAAAAAATTAACCATCATGAAAACTATTTTTAAGGCTTTATTTTTATTCATTACTATAGGTTTATCGGCTCAACAATCTGCAACAGACTCAGAAGTTGTAACTAAAGCACTTCAAGAAAAGGAGGCACTTACAAAAACATCTATCATTAAAAACTTGTCTTTTACTAATATTGGCCCAACCGTAATGAGTGGCCGTGTAGCAGACATAGCAGTAAACCCTGAGGATCCAACAGAGTTTTATGTAGGCTATGCTTCTGGAGGGCTATGGTATACAAATAATAATGGAGCTTCTTTTACACCTCTTTTAGACAATAGCTCTACCCAAAATGTTGGTGACATTGCTGTAGATTGGAAAAACGGAACTATCTGGGTTGGAACAGGTGAAAAAAACTCTTCAAGATCTTCATATGCCGGAATAGGAATGTTAAAATCTAAAAATAAAGGAAAAAATTGGGAACATGTTGGTTTGTCAGATTCTCATCATATAAGTAGAATTGTTATTAATTCAAACAATCCAGAAGAAGTGGTGGTTGGCGTTATTGGTCATTTGTATTCACCTAATGAAGAACGAGGGGTTTTTAAAACAATTGACGGAGGGAAGACATGGATAAAAACATTATTTATTAATAATGATACTGGAATTATAGATGTGGTAGCTGCACCAGAGAACCCCAATGTATTGTATGCGGCTTCTTGGGAGCGAGAACGTAAAGCTTGGAATTTTGACGGAGACGGAAATAATTCTGCTATCTATAAAAGTACAGACGGTGGAGATACTTGGAAAAATATTTCTAGCAATAATGGATTTAGAAATGGAGCTGGTGTTGGAAGAATTGGCTTAAGTATTTATGATGCAAACACAGTGTATGCGTTACATGACAGTCAGTTTAGAAGAGCATCTGAAGAGAAAAAAAAACAAGGTTCAAGCGCTTTAACAAAAGAAGATTTTAAGAAAATATCTAAAGATGAATTCTTGAAATTAACAGATAAAAAATTAAACAATTACTTAAAGGCAAATCGTTTTCAAGAGAAATATAGTGCAGTATCTGTAAAAAAAATGGTTAGTTCTGGCGCTGTAAAGCCAATAGATTTAGCAAAATATGTAGAGAATGCAAATACCTTGTTGTTTGATACTCCTGTTGAAGGCGCTGAGGTTTTTGTTACTACAAATGGAGGAAAAAACTGGAATAAAACACATAAAAACCATATAGACGGTTTGTATTCTTCTTATGGGTATTACTTTGGAGAAATTCGTGTAGACCCTCAAGATAAAAATGCTATTTATGTATTGGGAGTGCCTATATTAAAATCTAAAGATGGTGGAAAAACATTTACTTCTATTGGGAAAGAAAATGTGCATTCAGATCACCAAGCCCTATGGGTAAATCCAAAAAGAAAAGGACACCTTGTTGAAGGAAATGATGGAGGGCTTAATATTTCCTATGATGATGGAGAACATTGGGTAAAATTAAATTCACCTTCAGTAGGGCAGTTTTATGCAATTTACGCGGACAACCAAACACCATATAATGTGTATGGAGGTTTGCAAGATAACGGTGTTTGGACAGCATCTCACAATGCTAATATGAATAACAGATGGCACCAAACAGGTCAAAATCCATACACATCAATTATGGGGGGTGACGGAATGCAAGTTCAAGTAGACGATAGAAATCCATCGATAGTATATACGGGTTCTCAATTTGGGAATTATTTTAGATTGGATAGAGATAAAGGGGAAAGAACATATATTCAGCCCAAACATACTTTGGGAGAAGCTCCCTACAGATTTAATTGGCAAACACCCATTCATTTATCTAGACACAACCAAGATATTTTATATCTAGGAGGCAATAAATTACATAGAAGTTTAAATCAAGGAGATACTTGGGAAGCTATTTCAGACGATCTAACAACTGGCGGAAAAAAAGGAAATGTTGCTTATGGTACCTTAACCACCATTTCTGAATCTCCTTTTCAATTTGGACTCTTGTATGTTGGTTCAGATGATGGTTATGTTCACCTTTCTAAAAACGGAGGAGGTTCTTGGGAGCGCGTTTCAAACTCTTTTCCAAAAGAGTTGTGGGTGAGTCGAGTAGTAGCTTCAAAACACAAAAAAGAACGCGTTTATGTAACGTTAAACGGATATCGTTCAGATGATTTTACGGTGTATGTCTATGTTTCCAATGATTACGGAAAAACCTGGGAAAATATCTCTAATAATATTCCCGCATCACCAGTAAATGTAATTTGTGAAGATTCTGAAAATTCAAATCTGTTATATGTTGGATCAGATAATGGTGCCTATGCATCTTTTAACCAGGGGCAACAATGGTTTCCTTTTAGCAACGGATTGCCTAATGTGGCCGTTCACGATTTAGTTATTCAGCCAACGGCTAAACATTTAATCTTGGGAACACATGGAAGGAGTTTATATAAAGCAACTATTGCCTCACTTCAGTCAATGACCTCAGAAATCATAGCAAAAGAATCTCATATATTTTCAATTTCAAACATTAAAAAAGATAGAAGGTGGGGAAATTCATGGGGGAGATGGTCCTCTCCATTTATTCCAAAAATTACAATTCCATATTACTTAAATAGTTCAAAAAAAGTAACTATAAATATTTATAAAGATGAGCTATTAGTGGCTTCTATAGTTAAAGATTCTGATAAAGGGTTTAATGAGGCTAGCTTTGATCTTTCTTTTTCTGAAAAAGGTCTAAAAGCGTATTTAAAAAAGGTTAAAGAACAGTCATTAAATGCTGCTAAAAACGGCATGCATTTTTTGCCAAAAGGAGTTTATACAGTAAAAATAGCATCGTCTACTGAAGTTTTTGAAATACAGTAGACGATTGTGCCATTTATAGGTCTAATCTTTTATGATGATTGCCTTTTTACATGTGTTGGTATCCTTGGTTTGATATACAAACGTTTTTGGAGCACCCTTTTTTTAAAGGTTCACTATTTTAGTCAGATAAGTCATTAATTATTTGTAACACCCCAACAAAACTACCACTTACAGTTCCGTAGTCAAGAGTTTCAAACGAATAAGTTAAAGTATATCTACTATATTGTATATCTCCTATAGTATAAAAATCATCCGATCTTTGAATTGTTAAGCTTCCAGAATTAATTTGGCCTTCATCTATATCGTTTGAACTAGTTATACAATTAGTTCCAAACACTTCTCCAAACACTATATTTGTTGATATAATTGTTTCATTCAGAGATGACTCTGTAGTCATTAACTCGTATGTATAAGTTCCGTCAGCTAATTCTGTTATAGAAGTTGATGTAATATTAAAAATTACTGATTGATTTGTACCTGTCCTATATTCACAAGGAGTTCCATACCAATTTTTATACCTCAAAGCTCCATTCAATAAGATAATTCGGTGCCTACTTCTATTTGTTCCATCATATGCTGATGTCATATATCCAATTGAAATAGAATAATCAGTTTCGTTAATTGTGAATTTAGCTTCAGGTGTAGGAAATTGATTATCTGATTGTATTGCCGATGCAAAGTCAACATTTTCTTCAAAGCAAGATAACAATGTAATACAGATTAAAAGCGCAAGTAGTAAGTTTAGTTTTTTCATTTTTTAAATATAGGTAATTAAGTTATCTTCTAATTAAGTAGTTAAAATTTATAGCCAATCCCCGCATGCATCCCAATAGTATAAGGAGCAGCTTCATTACCATAGTTTAAATAGGTATTATAATGTTTTTTGAACATAAAAGCTGAATTAAATACCAAGCGTTTTGAGAGGTGATATTCAATATCTAACCCAAGATTAATACTTAAACTTGTTGTTAAAATATTATCTGCTTTTCCAATACTCTTAGACAATAAATTTGATTTTGCTCGAATTTCGTTTTTGTTTAAATAAAGAAAACTAAATCCTCCTACAAAATTTGTGTTGAATTTTAAACTCCCAAACATCCTATATTTTAGTTCAAAAGGCATTTCCATATAAACAATAGTTTGAGTTAAACTAATACTTTCAGGATATGACCCAGCTATTTCAGGAGTATTTGTAAATCTAACTTCAACACCAGGATTGTAAACAATATTGGTTGGGTTAACGTCTGGTATGAACTCTGTCAAGAATAATCCTTCTGTAATAAAACGTAATTCTTTTGAAATAATACCTGTTTGAATAGATATTCTATTTGTGGCTCTAAATACAACATTAAAACCGAGAATGTTTGATATCAACCCTGAAGACGGGCTATCATCAAAATATTTTTCAGGATAAGTTACTGCTCTTTGTGATCCGAGTGTTGTAGTATTTTTTGAAAACCTCCCTGAATTTGAAACTCCTAAAACAGGAATAATATTCCATCTTTTACGTTTGTCTTTTTTAAATTTTATAGAATCAATAGAGTCATTTTTCTTTACTATTTCTTTTCTTTTTTTCTTAAGATCTTTTTGCATCTTCTTGAATTTTTTTAAACTATCAAGATTATTCACCGAGGAGTCAATTTTCCTTATTTGCTTTTCAACATCAGTATCTATAATCACTTTTTGAAAGGATTTTTCTTTTACGGACTCTTTTATTGTAAAGTTAGAACTTAATTTACGTGAATTTTTAGGAGAACTTATTTTTTGAGTACTTGTTAATTTAAGTTGCTCTTCGTTTGATGTGTTAGAAACAAATGAAGATACTTTTTTAGCTGTTTTTTCTTCTGGTACTATACTAAACTTATTTTCAGAACCTTCTTTAACTAATTGCTTTGTGGTTGTGTTTTTTTGAAGATCTGTTGTAACTATTTTTTCAGACTGAGAAAACAAGAATATAAAACCCATAAGACTTACAAAGCTTAGTCCAAAAAACCGAAGCATTCTCCCTCTTTTAAGTTTTGTTTCTACAGCAGACCATATCTCATAAGGAGCGGTAACTTTCAACTCTTTTATTTTTTTTTGGAATAATTTATCGATGTTAATTTTCATAACGATTTATTTGTTGAATTATTTATTTTTTCTTGCAATATTTTTCTAGCTCTTGAAAGATTAGATTTTGATGTGCCTGTAGATATTTTAAGCAGCTCAGAAATCTCTTGATGTGAATATCTGTCTAGTACATATAAATTAAAGACTACTTGATATTTAGGGGGCAGTTCTTTAATTATAGATAACAGAAAGTCAAGACTAATGTTTTTTTCATCAACATCTACGAATACATCTTCTTCAGGGAACTTAGAATCTTCCATTGCATCAAATTGTAATACAGATTTATCTCTAAATTTTTGGAGAGCAACATTCACCGTTACCCTTTTTGCCCAACCTTCAAATGACCCTTTGTGTTTGAATTTTTTAATGTCTTTAAAGATCATTAAAAAACTGTCTTGCAATGTGTCTTGTGAATCCTGATAATTCTTTGAGTATTTTAAACATACTTTAAATAATTTATCAGCAAGCAGCTCATAAATTTGGGCCTGTGCGCTTAAATCTTGTTTACAACACTTTTGTATGAGAACTTCTAGTTTGATAACTGATTTTTATTAAAATTAATAAGGGGGTTTACTAGTTTTAGCATCAATTACTTGAAACAAACAGAAGCTCTCTTCAAAACAATAACTCTTTTTCATGTACTTATTTTAAATCTGCAGACAAAATTGACCAACCTGACTGGTATGAGGGAGCTATTCCACTTTGACCGAACAAGAGATACATTTTGTCTCCTTTAACAATCATTTGATGAATAGCTTTTGTGCCTCCTTCATTGTCTAAATTAGTGTCAATTTCTTGAAATACGTTTGTAGCGGTGTTAAAGGTACCTATAAAAGAAGTTCTTTCACCTACATACAATCCTTTATGCCCTGCAATTAATATAATATCACCGTATTTTTGAACAAAAGTAACGTCAGCTGTAACAGACATGCTAAGCTCTCCAAATATTCCTGAATTATCTAGGTGGTAGATATAAATTTTATTCGTTCCTTCTGTTAAATTTTCATAGCTAGCTCCGCCAAAAACATATAATTTGTTATTTAAAACGGCACCACTTGCGCCCACCATAGTTTCTGGAGTGTCAATAATTTCTTCAAAAAGTTCTCCAGAATTAATGTTTAATTTGTGAATTTTTGTGTTTTCTCGCGTAGGAGTATCCACTCGATATCCACCGATAATATATGTGTTAGTGTCGTCTGAAGCAACTCCATATTTACTGAGAGTAAAATTGTTTTGATATTCTATAGAGCTTGGTTCATTTTGAAGATTTAAATCATAAATTTTTAATTCTGTACCTCCAATAGAAACTAATGTGTCATTAATAATTGTTAATTGTTTGGTAATAAACCCACCAGGCGAAGTGCTTTTTCTAATTAGTTGGTTGGTGTCTAGGTTTAATTTAAAAACTTCTTCTTGTGTAGCGCCTAAAGAAGGCTCATTTTCTCTACTAGAAATGAATAAACTATTCTCAGATGTTGAGTAAGTCATTCCAATGAAAGGGCCACCCAAAACATTAGCTTCAAAAGTATAGGTTTCTTCGAATGAAAGGCTTGTTAATAAGGTTGGAGTTTCTTCTATTGGGGTTTCTATAATAGGGTCTGGTATAATATCTTCTGTGTTAGATTCACAATTAGAAAATGACAAAACAGCAACAATACTAAGTAATAAGGTGTAGATTATTGATTTCATCACATAGGGTAGTTTTAAATTATATAATGTAGGTGCAAATACTTTTAAAAGGTTGCGTTAAGGATTTTTAATAAAGATGAAATCTTAATTTTTACAGAGAGTTTTCCTTTTAATTAACTATAATGATTCTAAATACAAAGTAAAATAGTTTTTGGAGTTTGGTTAGAAAACGATTGCGTTGTACCTTTGCAGGCATAAAAATTAACCAATAATGAGTGGAATTTTAAGTTCTTCAATAGGTAGAAAGTTTGCAATGGCAATTTCAGCGCTCTTTCTTATGATTTTTCTTTTACAACATTTTGCCATAAACATACTTTCTGTATTTAGTCCAGACACATTTAATGAAGTTTCTCATTTTATGGGAACCTTTTGGGTAATTCAATATGCGTTGCAACCTGTGTTAATTTTTGGAGTTATTTTTCACTTTGTGATGGGGTTTGTCTTAGAAATTAAAAATACCAAGGCACGTCAAATTAAATACGCTGTAAACAATGGAGGGGCAAACTCTTCATGGATGAGTAGAAATATGATTTGGAGTGGACTTACAATTTTAGCATTTATGCTCCTTCACTTTTATGATTTTTGGGTTCCTGAAATAACCATAAAATTTATAGACGGAGATATGTCTGGTCTTATAGATCCTAACAACAGTGAAAGTGGGTTTAGATATTTAGAACATTTACAACACAAGTTTGTTGATATGTGGAGAGTTGCACTCTACGTAATTTCTTTCGTTTTCTTGGCATTACACTTATTACACGGATTTGATTCGGCATTTCAATCAGTTGGAGCTAATAATAAATACACAAAAGGATTGAAAAGGTTCTCTAAAATATATGCGATAGGGATTCCTGTAGGCTTTATTTTTATTGCATTATATCATCATTTAAAACACATTTTATAGGATGGCTTTAGATTCAAAAATACCTCAAGGTTCACTCGCAGAAAAGTGGACAAAACATAAAAACGACATCAACCTCGTTAACCCTGCAAATAAACGTTTAATAGATGTTATTGTTGTAGGAACAGGTTTGGCGGGGGGCTCTGCAGCAGCAACTTTAGCAGAATTAGGATATAATGTTAAAGCATTTTGTTTTCAAGATTCACCTCGTAGAGCACATTCAATTGCGGCTCAAGGAGGAATTAATGCGGCAAAAAATTATCAAGGAGATGGAGATTCAACTTACAGATTGTTTTATGATACAGTTAAAGGTGGAGATTATCGTTCTCGTGAAGCAAACGTATACCGTTTGGCAGAAGTTTCAGCAAATATTATAGATCAATGCGTGGCTCAAGGAGTTCCTTTTGCTCGTGATTACGGTGGGTTGTTAGATAACCGTTCCTTTGGAGGTGTCTTGGTTTCTAGAACTTTTTATGCCAAAGGACAAACAGGGCAACAATTATTATTAGGAGCTTATTCTGCTATGAATCGTCAAATAGGACGAGGAAAGATTAAAATGTACAGCAGGCATGAAATGCTTGATGTTGTAATTGTAGATGGAAAAGCCAGAGGAATTATAGCACGTAATTTAGTTACAGGAGAAATAGAAAGACATGCTGCACATGCAGTAGTTTTAGGAACAGGAGGGTATGGAAACGTATTTTTCTTATCTACCAATGCTATGGGGTCTAATGTAACAGCTGCTTGGAGAGCACATAAGCGAGGTGCTTATTTTGCAAACCCTTGTTATACACAAATTCATCCAACCTGTATTCCTGTTTCTGGAGATCATCAATCTAAATTAACATTGATGTCAGAATCGTTGAGAAATGACGGTCGAATTTGGGTGCCAAAACACATGAAAGATGTTGAGGCAATAAGATCAGGTAAGCTAAAACCAACTCTGTTAGCTGAACAAGATAGAGATTACTATTTAGAAAGAAGATATCCAGCTTTTGGAAACTTAGTGCCAAGAGATGTTGCTTCTAGGGCAGCAAAAGAACGTTGTGATGCTGGGTATGGAATTAATGCAACAGGGGAAGCCGTTTATTTAGATTTTGCAGCAGCAATTATTAGATACGGAAAAGAAAAAGCACATGTAAAAGGACTTAATGAAAAGGACGAAGCGTTAGTAAAGGAACTTGGGAAAGAAGTTGTGAAAGCTAAGTACGGGAATTTATTTCAGATGTATGAGAAAATCGTAGACGAGAATCCATACGAAACACCTATGATGATTTTTCCAGCGGTACATTATACCATGGGAGGTATTTGGGTAGATTATAACTTACAAACAACCATTCCAGGATTGTATGCCATTGGAGAAGCAAACTTTTCTGATCACGGATCAAATAGATTAGGAGCTTCTGCACTAATGCAAGGCTTGGCCGATGGGTATTTTGTATTACCATATACCATTGGAGACTATTTATCACACGATATTAGAACAGGGGCTATTTCTACAGATTCACCAGAGTTTGAAGAAGCTGAAAAAAGTGCCAAAGAAACAATTGATCATTTAATTAATAATAAAGGAACCAAGTCTGTTGATTCTTTTCATAGACGTTTAGGAAAGATTATGTGGAATAAATGCGGGATGTCTAGAAATGAAAAAGAGCTAAAAGAAGCCATTCAAGAAATTTCTGACTTACGAAAAGAGTTCTACAAAGAAGTTTTAGTTCCTGGAACAGCAGATGAGTTTAATGAACAATTAGCAAAAGCAGGACGTGTTGCAGATTTCTTAGAATTAGGAGAATTATTTGCAAAGGACGCCTTAGTTAGAGAAGAATCTGCTGGAGGACACTTTAGAGAAGAACATCAAACGCCAGAGGGAGAAGCAAAGAGACGTACAGAGTTTCAGTTTGTTTCTGCTTGGGAATATAAAGGAGAGCCAAAAGATGCTGTATTGCATAAAGAACCCTTGGTATACGAGAATATTGAAGTGAAAGAAAGATCATATAAATAATTTAAGGAGAGATGAATTTAACGTTAAAAATTTGGCGTCAGAAAAGCGCAAACGATAAAGGACAATTGGTAGATTATAAAATCTCCGAGGTGTCTCCAGACATGTCTTTCCTAGAAATGTTGGATGTGTTAAACAATCAATTGATAGAAAAAGGAGATTCTCCTGTAGCTTTTGATCATGATTGTAGGGAAGGAATTTGTGGGATGTGTTCATTATATATTAATGGAGAAGCCCATGGGCCAGATAGAAGGGTTACTACATGTCAGTTACACATGCGAATGTTTAAAGATGGAGATACTATTTATATAGAGCCATTTAGAGCCAAAGCATTTCCTGTAATTAAAGATTTAGTAGTAGACAGAAGTGCTTTTGACAGAGTACAACATGCAGGCGGATTTATTTCTGTAAATACTTCAGGAAACACCCAAGATGCAAATTCAATTCCAATTTCTAAACATGCAGCAGATGCAGCCATGGATGCAGCCACGTGTATTGGTTGTGGGGCCTGTGTTGCTTCTTGTAAAAACTCTAGTGCAATGCTATTTGTTTCAGCAAAAGTTTCTCAATATGCTTTACTTCCACAGGGTCAGATTGAAGCTACAGACCGTGTGTTAAATATGGTGAAACAAATGGATGATGAAGGTTTTGGAAACTGTACCAATACAGGAGCCTGTGAAGTAGAATGCCCGAAAGGAATTTCTTTAGAGAACATTGCCCGAATGAATCGTGAATACTTATCAGCAAGTTTAAAAGGATAATTTTATTTTTATCGTTTTTAAAATTGAATATACGAGAACCTCTAGTTTTATCCTGGAGGTTTTTTTTGAAAAAGACCCACTCTTTATTTTCTTCCAAAATCTGCAGGAATTTCTCCCCAAGCTTTGGTTTCCCATTTTAAAATTGGATTGCTGAAAGAGTTTTCTTTTAGCCATTTTTCAGCTCTATGAATTAACGCTAATAACTCACTATTAGAGGAATCAAAGGTTACATTGGTTCTGCAGACTTTCTTTTTAACCCAAGACATTGCAATTCTAGAATCTGAGTATATAGGCAAGGTGTGCAGTCCTTTCTTTTTTAAGAGTGAAATTCCGTGAACTAAGGCTAGAAACTCTCCAATATTATTGGTGCCGTTCTTAAAAGGACCCATTTTAAAAACTTCTTGCTTGTTGTGATGTAGCACTCCACGATATTCCATTTTCCCTGGGTTTCCACTACAAGCTGCATCTACCGTTAAGCTATTTTTTATAGGAACACCATAACTTGCCTTATCGGCAGGAGATAATGCTATTTTTTTAGTACTTTTTCCTTTGTAATCTGAAAAGTTTTTTTTGATAGCTTTGTCAGCTTCGGTTTTACTAACAAAAGACTTGTATTTAGCACCTTCATATCCTTGAACTAGTTTTTTAACGGTATCCCAAGAAGAGAATACTCCTGTTTTTTTTCCTTCCCATACCACATAGTATTTTTTAGTTCCCATCTTTTAAAATGGTTTTTTCAATAAGCTTCGGAAAATATTCATATTCTAATGTATGAATTTTTTGTGCAATATCTTTTGGAGAATCTGATGCTTTTAGCTGGGTTTTCGCCTGAAAAATAACACCACCTTCATCATAGTGTTCATTAACAAAATGAATAGTGATACCAGTTTCTAGATCACCACTATTTTTAACGGCATTGTGCACATGCATTCCATACATTCCTTTTCCACCATATTTTGGCAATAAAGCTGGATGAATATTTATAATTTTATTTGGAAATGCTGTTACAATATTTTCAGGAATTTTCCATAAAAAGCCTGCTAACACTATGAAGTCGGTTTCTTTTTGTAATGCTTTTAGTATTTTATTAGAATAAGAAAAATCTTCACGAGAAAACCACTCACAATCTATGGCTAGTTTTTTACAACGATTAAAAACACCTGCTTCTTTTTTGTTACAAAAAACTTTTATCACAGAAATTTTTTTAGAATTCTGGAAGTATCTAATAATATTTTCGGCATTTGAACCAGCTCCTGAGGCAAAAATAATAACTCTCTTCATTTGTAAGATATTCACCTACAAAATAAAGCATAATAGTTGATATTATAATTTATATATGAACTATTGAATAAAATAATATACTTTAGAGTTCATTTTTTTGGTAAAAATTCGTTAAAACTAATAAGATTTGTATTTTTGCCTCGATTTTAAATTTAAAAATTAATAAATTATGTCAGACATTGCATCAAGAGTAAAAGCTATTATTGTAGACAAATTAGGAGTAGACGATAATGAAGTAACTATAGAAGCTAGTTTCACTAATGACCTAGGGGCAGATTCTTTAGATACTGTTGAATTGATTATGGAATTCGAAAAAGAATTTGATATTCAAATTCCAGACGATCAAGCAGAGAACATCGGTACTGTTGGTCAAGCAATCAGCTACATAGAAGAAGCTAAAAAGTAACATTTATATGCAATTAAAACGAGTTGTAGTTACTGGACTTGGTGCATTAACGCCAATTGGGAACAATATTGAAGAATATTGGTCTGCCTTAGTTAACGGAGTTAGCGGGGCGGCACCCATTACGCATTTTGATGCTACCAAGTTCAAGACTCGTTTTGCATGTGAAGTTAAAAACTTTACTGTTACAGATTTTATGAACAGAAAAGATGCTCGTAAAATGGATAAGTTTACCCAATATGCTATGGTTGCTTCAGATGAGGCAATTGCAGATTCTGGGTTAGACTTAGACACTATTAATAAATTACGAGTAGGTGTTATCTGGGGAGCAGGAATAGGAGGTTTAGAAACTTTTCAAAATGAAGTGTTAAATTTTGCAGCCGGAGACGGAACCCCAAAATTTAATCCTTTCTTTATTCCAAAAATGATTGCAGACATTGCTCCTGGTAATATTTCCATTAAAAATGGATTTATGGGACCAAATTACACCACTGTATCAGCTTGTGCGTCCTCTGCTAATGCAATGATAGATGCCTTAAACTATATACGTTTAGGATATTGTGATGTTATTGTTACAGGAGGAAGTGAAGCAGCGATTACAATTGCTGGTGTGGGAGGATTTAATTCTATGCATGCATTATCTACAAGAAATGAAAGTGCACAAACAGCTTCTAGACCTTTTGATGCCGAAAGAGACGGATTTGTTTTAGGTGAAGGAGCAGGAGCCATTGTTTTAGAAGAATATGAGTATGCCAAAGCAAGAGGCGCAAAAATCTATGCAGAGGTTATTGGAGGAGGAATGTCTTCTGATGCATATCACATGACGGCACCACATCCTGAAGGGATTGGAGTTATTGCTGTGATGAAAAACTGTCTAGAAAACTCTGGAATACAACCAGAAGATGTAGATCACATTAATACTCACGGAACCTCAACACCTTTAGGTGACGTTGCCGAATTAAAAGCCATTTCACAGGTTTTTGGTGATCACGCAAAGAATATCAATATTAATTCTACAAAATCTATGACAGGCCACCTTTTGGGGGCAGCTGGAGCTATAGAGTCTATCGCATCTATATTAGCGATGAAACACGGTATTGTACCTCCAACAATTAATCATAGCACTGCAGATGAAAATATTAATCCAGATTTAAACTTAACACTCAATAAACCTCAAAAGAGAGCGATTAAAGTTGCCATGAGCAACACTTTTGGATTTGGTGGACATAATGCTTGTGTAGCATTTAGAAAAATAGATTAATACTTCATGAATTTTATTCGCAAAATAGTTACCCAATCATCTAAAGGCGATGACAGGGCATTTTATAGCGCTATGCGAAATTTATTGAAATTTACACCAAAACAGATAGAGAATTATCAAAAAGCATTTACACATAGATCTTTAAAAAAGGTAGATAAAAAAGGAGAACCATTTAATTACGAAAGATTAGAGTTTGTTGGGGATGCTATGTTGGGCGCTGTAATTGCTTCATATCTATTTACCAAAGCACCTAATCAATCTGAAGGATACTTAACTCAAATGAGATCTAAAATTGTAAGTAGAGAACATTTAAATGAGTTAGGGAAAGATTTAAATCTAATTTCATTTGTAAAGAGTAATATTCCTCAAAACAATATTGGAGATAATATTCATGGAAATATTTTTGAAGCTTTAATAGGTGCCATCTATTTAGATAGGGGATATACATATTGCAATAAATTTATATATGATAAAGTAATTATTCCTTATGTAGATATTCCAAAACTAGAAGGGAAGATTACCAGCTACAAAGGTCTTATTATTGAATGGTGTCAGAAGCAAAAGAAAAAATACGATATTAACACCTATGAAGACACAGGAAATGAACCAGTAAAACACTTTAGTGTTAAGATTAGTATAGATGATGTTCAAATTGCAAAAGGGAGAGCAACATCTAAAAAGAAAGCAGAAGAACAAGCTTCAAAAAGAGTCTATTTTACCTTTCAAAAACAAATAGAAAACTCATAATCGATAACGATTTCGTTAATTTTTATGCTGGTTGTTAAAACAATCAGTAATTTTGTTCACTTAGTAGTATCTTTAACACAATTCAATACCACTTTTTAATGCAAGTTCACTCGTTAGACATAGAGGATTTTTATGAAGATAATTACACATTAATTGGTATTCATACTGCATTAGAAGATTTTAAGTTAGCATATCTATTAAATAACAATTTAGACACACTTTTTTCAAAAGCAACCTATAGCTTAGACTTTGAAAGTAAGCACAGTAAGGCGTCTTTTTCTGTTTACAATTATATCAATGAAGAATATGATTTTGAATGGTATTTAATATCAAATAGTTATACTGAAGAAAGAATAAATGCTTCAGATACAATAGTATTGGCAACAGAAACAAATACTTACTTAATTCCTGAAAAGAAAAAAGTAGATTATTTTATAAAAATAGTTGGCGAACCAACTCAAGAAATAATATATAAAACAGTAGATAAGATAAAGCAAATTAATCAGGTAGTAACCTCTTATACTGTTGAAACAAATTCTTTAAAATCTAAACAATTTTTAATTTTTTAAACATGCTCATAAACAAGAAAACAAAAATTGTTGCCACCCTAGGACCCGCAACAAATACAAAAGAAATTTTAACTGAACTAGCCTGTTCAGGAGTTAATGTTTTTAGAATTAACTTCTCTCATGCAGATTATGACGATGTAAAAGAGCGTGTAAAACAAATACGTGAAATTAATGAAGAAAACGGCTATAATGTAGCTATTTTAGCAGACCTTCAAGGTCCTAAACTTCGAGTTGGAGTTATGGAAGATGGTGTTATTTTGGAAGATGGAGCTGAGTTTGTTTTTACTACAGAAAAATGTATTGGAAACACCCAAAAAGCGTTTATGACCTATCAAAATTTTCCAAGAGATGTTAAACCTGGAGAACAGATTTTGGTTGATGATGGGAAATTACAGTTTGAAGTTATTTCTACAGATAAGAAATTAAAAGTAGTAACTAAAGTTATTGTTGGAGGAGTTTTATCTTCTAAAAAAGGAGTCAACCTTCCAAATACAAGTATTTCTTTACCAGCGCTTACAGAAAAAGATAAAAAAGATGCCATTTTTGCCTTAGACCTAGAGGTAGACTGGATAGCTTTGTCATTTGTAAGAACTCCAGAAGACTTACGAATATTAAGAGATCTTATTGCTCAAAATTCAAAATATAGAGTTCCTGTTATTGCTAAAATTGAAAAGCCAGAAGCTGTTGAAAATATAGATTCTTTAATTCCTTATTGCGACGGGCTAATGGTTGCCAGAGGAGATTTAGGAGTTGAAATACCGATGCAAGAGGTTCCGCTAATTCAAAAGATGCTTGTAAACAGAGCAAAGAAAGCTCGTATTCCTGTAATTATTGCAACCCAAATGATGGAGACCATGATTACCAATTCTGTGCCAACTAGAGCAGAGGTTAACGATGTTGCAAACTCTATTATGGATGGAGCAGATGCTGTCATGTTGTCTGGAGAAACATCTGTAGGAAAACATCCAGTAAGAGTAATTCAAAAGATGAGTGAAATAATTATGAGTGTAGAAAATTCGCCCTTAATTAAAGTGCCTCATCAAGCACCACATATCAGAACAGATAGGTTTATTACAAAATCTTTATGCCACCATGCAGCATTAATGTCTAAAGATACAAATGCAGCAGCAATTTGCACCTTAACCAACAGCGGGTATACAGCCTTTCAAATTTCAGCCTGGAGACCACAATCGTATGTTTTGGCATTTACAACTCAACAAAGAATTTTAGGAAAACTTAATTTACTTTGGGGAGTTAGAGCATTTTTTTATGATGAAAACTTAAGTACAGATGATACTGTTGTAGATATCAATAGAATTGCAAAAGAAAAGGAATATGTTACTTCTGGAGATATTGTTATTAACTTAACCTCTATGCCTGTTGAAGAGCGTGGAATGGTAAATACATTACGGGTTTCTGAGATAGCTTAAAACAAGAAATAGCTTCCAATAAATGATCCTCGAGAAAAATAATTTTCTCGAGGTTTTTTTTATTTAAAATAGTTTTATTTTGAAAAGTACGATAGAGTTATTTAAAAATTAGTAACTTTAGATGTAAGGCCAAATAAAATTATTATGGGAATCATCAACTTTCGAGGGAAAAGAGACAAGGCGATATCTAAACCTGCCGAACAAATTTTAGTCTCTGATTATATGACAAAAAAACTCATCACTTTTAAACCAAGCGACTCTTTAGGACATGTGATTAATCTATTGATTAAAAATAAAATTTCAGGCGGTCCAGTAGTAAATGATAAAAATGAGCTGATTGGTATTATTTCTGAAGGAGACTGTATGAAACATATTTCTGATAGTAAGTATTATAATATGCCGATGGATAGTGATAATACAGTTGAAAAAAATATGGCTTCAGAAGTTGAAACTATTGACAAAAACATGAATATTTTTGATGCAGCAACTAAATTTATTAGTTCAAAAAGAAGACGATTTCCAATTGTAGAAAACGGAAAATTAATAGGGCAAATTAGTCAAAAAGATATTTTAAAAGCAGCATTAAAAATGAAGGGAAATAGTTGGAAATAAATATCTTAAGCCTCTCTTCTAATTAGTAAAAACAGTTCGTTTTCTAAGGCCAAATATCCTTGGTCGTATAAATAAAAGTAGGTGTTTCCTGTTTTTGTTTTGTAAACAGAGGTAAACAACTGAAAGTCGAATCCTTTATCATATAATTTAGTTCTAGCCACTTTTGTTTTTCCAGAAGTATTAAGTTCAGAAAGAATTTTATGGTTTTTTCGCAAACGATTGTTAATATTTCTGATGAGGTTTTTACTGTCTTTATTAACGTTATTATTGTAAGAGTTTCTACAATAATCTGAGCAGAATTTTTTGTCAATTCGCCCTTTTAGAAGATCACCGCACTCTAAACACTTTCTATGTTCCATAAGTATTTTTTTTTAATTCATACCAATTACAGCTAACACCTTTAAAAATAAATTCATCCACAAATTTCAAACCTATTTTTTTAAGCACTTTATTTGAAGCTATATTTTCTATATCAGCAGCACCGTAAATAATGTCATAATTTAATTTTTTAAAACCGTATTCTAAGGACGCTAGCGAAGCTTCAGTAGCATATCCTTTTCCCCAGAACTCAGGAAGAAACCGATACCCAATATCTATGAAATTAGTATATCCGTTTAGCATTTCTTTTTCACCTTCATTTAATTTTAGTCCAGCCCAACCAATAAACCTTCCTGAAGATTTTTCTATAGTTGCAAAACGACCAATACCTCTTTCTTTATATTGTAAGTGAAAAAATGATAGTATTTTTTCAGCCTCCTTTATTGTTTTAATAGGCTTCTTTCCTAAATATTCATGCACATTTTTATTAGAATCTAATTGAAAAATACTTGCAACATCTGTATCTCTGAAGTCTCTTAAGATTAGGTTTTTAGTTTCTATAAAATATGTCATATTGCTATTTATAGGGAAGTTGTAAAGATATGAATTATTCGTTTACAAACGACTACAAATATTTACAACCGAAAGTAAGTGCTTTCTAACCGATTCTAATTTGGTTCTTGTTACATCTTTGCAGTGTTGAAATACATCAACAAAAAATACATTATAAACATGCACTAAGCATCGTCTAAGTGCGCAAAACCTTATCTTATGAATACGTTAAGAAACAAAGTACAGTTAATTGGAAACTTAGGAAA
>OJBX01000417.1_pt1 | contig 18350 bp, 16 predicted proteins | sample 1590751 | NCBI WGS metagenome assembly OJBX01 (sample SAMN05416780, study PRJEB24817) | seawater metagenome | isolation source: Sea water | place: Canada:Atlantic | collected 2013-07
GCGGCCAGGTGTTCGAGATGATGACCTACCCAGGCCAACGCCACGGCATCCGTCCGCCCCCGCTGCAGACTCACTTGCTCAGAACGCAAATGGCGTTTTTCAATCGGTACTTGCGCGGCGAAAACAACGAAGGCAAGTCAAACTAAGAGGAGGGTAGCAGAAGGGCTCAACCGAGGAGGCTGCTCGCACTGCTCTGATGGCTAACATGAACCTGCCACTTACACAGTTATTTTTACACCCTCTCCCCCGTGGCGCCCCGCGCTAGGGTTCCCCTCTCACATTGCCAGCCCAATTTGTATCACCCGTTCATTCTCACAATTTTTCATTGCTGTCACACGAGGCACCATTATCCTCGCCACTTCCTCCATCACCGGAACAATAACACTGTTGCCAAACTGCCGGTAAGCCTGCGTATCGCTGACAGTAATTTTAAAAGTATCTGGATAGCCCATTAGCCGTGCGCACTCGCGCGGTGTCAGCCTTCTTGGTCTTTTCCTGCTACCCTGGGAAACAAGGATCTCGGAACCATCTTTATAATATCTGGCTGACAAAGTCCGTGAAACAGACTCGCCTGTTACAAGGCCAAAACCGAACCCATTTCCCGCTGCTTTATGTTTGGCCGCATATCCCTGAAGATACTCCCAGAGGCGGGGGGTCAGCGTATACTTCTCGTTGACTTTTGCCTTGCTTCCGACAGTGAAGGGCTCTTCTGTCTGCTCGGAACCATCCTGTGGATGGAAAATGTCCTTCATACGAGGAGTCTGGCCCCCTTTGGGTAGTTGAAGATCTTCCCAGGAAAAATTACTCTCCTCTCTGAATCCTACAATTATTATCCTTTCTCTATGTTGCGGCACAAAATGCTGCCCATCGATAACTTTGAAGTGGACTTCATAGCCCAGTTCTTCACGCAGCGTTTGAAGAATAACCTTGAAGGTGTTGCCTTTGTCATGGGAGAGCAGATTTTTCACATTCTCCAGAAGAAAGGCCTTAGGACGCTTTGCAGCTATAATTCGTGCAACATCAAAGAACAGTGTGCCCTGTGTCGCACACTCAAAGCCATGTGGCCGCCCTAAAGCGTTCTTTTTGGAGACCCCGGCGATACTGAAGGGCTGGCAAGGAAATCCCGCCAGCAACACATCATGGTCGGGGATGTCATCTACATGTACCTGCGTGATGTCGCCAGCGAAGGCATGGTCTTCAGTTGAGGGGAAGTTGGCAAGATAAGTCTTCTGGGCAAAGCTATTCCATTCGCTGGTGAAAACGCAGTGCCCTCCCTGTTTTTCGAACCCGAGGCGTATGCCACCTATTCCCGCAAATAAATCTATGAATTTAAATGAGTTACTGTCTTTTTTCTGTGATGGGTGCAAATGTAGAACACGTTGTCGGATAGCATCGGATATGTATGATGGGGGCTCACACTCCTTGGCTTCCCATCGTCGCACCGTTCGTGCGTCAACGCCGAGAAGTGACGCAATTTCTCTCTGGCTATAAACTGTGCGTGCCTGTTGGAGCAATTCGAGAGATTCGACGTTGTTCATGATAAAACCTATTTGCTGGGAATAATTGCGGACATAGTGCCCTAAATAAATCCCCTGCGCAACAGTAAAGGCTGTTTATTTATACAGTTATTTTGATGTTTATGAAAGGTGAATGTAATCGATATCCTGACACCTGAAAGACGAAGCTGGAACATGAGCCGAATCAAGGGCCAGAATACAGGGCCTGAGCGCAAATTGCGTTCGATGCTTCACAAATCCGGTTTGCGCTTCCGTCTTCACAGAAAGGACCTGCCGGGCAAGCCGGATATTGTTTTTCCAAAGTACCAAACTGTTATTTTCGTAAATGGATGTTTCTGGCACAGACACAAAGGCTGTGCCATGGCTTACACGCCTAAAAGTCGAACGGATTTCTGGCAGGCAAAATTCGAGCGTACTATTGAAAGGGATGCGCGAAAAACAAAAGAGCTTCGTGCGTTGGGCTGGAAGGTTTTGACGTTCTGGGAATGTGAAATCAACTCAGAGCCTGAGAGTTGCATTGAGCGAGTGCTGACGACATTCCGCGAAAGCTATTCGCTGACGCCGCGTATCTCTGCAACAAAGTCGACTATTGAGTAAAGGTGCTTCTGTTGATTTAAAGTATATGTGGACTGAATTGGCAGCGGCACTACTAACTGTATGTTGTGCTCAATCATCTGAGCTGTCTGATCGTTGGAGATGGAGGGTTCCAGCGTAACGAGATGTTTGCGGTCTATTCGTCTTGCTTCTGGCAGAACTTGTCGCCAGCGCTCTTTGCACGTTGTTTTGGCTGCCAGCATTCTCAAACGACCTTGGGAAAAGGACGGGTTATGGTATTCCTCATGGCCGGGGAACAGGAAATCTGGTTTCTGCTTTCCCTCTGTTCGTACTCCACGCTGGAATTTGATCCCATTTTGCCTTAAAAGCTCCTCGATATGGTTTTCGAATGCATGACCCACTCTGGACTTTCGGCGGTTTTGAACGCTAAGTGAAAATCTGATAAATTCGTCGACGTCATCACCATTCTTACCAAATCCCAGTGCCAACTTCTCTTGAACGATGTGTCGTTCAAGGAGCCGGAACATTAATTCTTCCTCTTCCATCCACCGTATTAAGGAAAGGTCCGGATCGTCACAAGCTGAAACATCAGAAACTAAATTGCGCGCAAAGTTTGAAAATTCTTTTGTTGTCGGGAATAGATCACCAAAAGTCGCTCGAATCATGTCAAGGCGTTCTGCGTCGCTCGAAGTCGATACATCAAGTTCGATCCCGTATCTTGCAAGCATCAATCGAATGGGAGTCACTACATCAAGTGTTTCGATTGGCACGCGTTTGAATTTGTCTACAACATCTGTCTGAGCAGCTCCAAATAAAACCCGCAGTTGACGCTCCATTACACTATCGGGTCTGCAAAAAATCATCAGCAGTGATCTGTCGGTAGTAAAAGCGACAAGGCTGAAATCCCCTTCCTGAAATGCATCTGTTACGGCGTTTGTTCTGTAATAAAGCCTGTATTCTGGTCCTCGATGAGGCTGACTGTATCTGCTGTCATACCAGGTAACTATGTCTTCACAAACTATTGGATCATCGGAAAAGTCGTCTAGGAAAACCATTGTTGCCGGGAAAACAAATTTGCTTCCGTCTGCCGGGCAACCCATGGAGACTGCAAGGCCGGCCTTTACCAAGCCGCCTATTTCATGTTGATTGGAACTGCCCGGATCGGCATCCACAGCTGTAAGGTATTTCACTGCAACCGCACTGAACAAATCCGTAAGGTTTTCGAACATTCCCAGCTCCGCCACTTAAAAGAAACTTGTAATATAAGCAATAGCTTACCTCGACGCCACGGCAGATACTAATCAATATCCACCAATGACGACAAACTTTAACTACAAATCCTGTCCCTTCTGTGACTCAGCAGATCGCGAGCCATTGTTCACAAACACCAATGGCATCGCAATTTTCGACAACTACTCCATCTCCCAAGGTCACACACTGATTATCCCCATCCGCCACGTGGGTTCATATTTCGACCTGACCCGCAATGAGCGTGACGATCTTTTGGGATCTGGTCGAGCAGGCCAAAACAGAGCTCGACAGCCAATTTGCTCCCGACAGCTACAATATTGGTATGAATGATGGCCCGGCGGCAGGGCAGACTATTGGACACTGTCACATTCACCTGATTCCACGTTATTTCGGGGACGTGCCTGACCCTTTAGGTGGCTTACGCTGGATTATGCCAGACAAGGCTGACTATTGGTCCGATCGATGAGTGAGCCTTCCGCTAGGGCACAGCTTGCGTTTCTGGAGAAAATTCAACGCCTGTTTGATGAAGGCGAATTTTCTGCCACTTATAAGTTTGCCCTGATGCTGACATTGACCGAGCTAGCGATTGAACGTGGCACGGATGATGACGCAGAGCTGGCATCGCCGCTCGACGCAGTGGCCGAGCGTTTCGCGTTGCTGTACTGGCGGCAGGCAAACAGCTACGGCCCGACATCAGATTCAGAAATCGGAATTCTGCTGCAGAACGCTGCTAAGCAGGCTGCCATTATTAATCGTATTCGCAACATATATAATGACGTACAGGGCAATCCGGTTAGGGCGCTTGGGCATCCTCAGTGGAAACGCACGATTTCAGATATCCGGGCTGTCGTTCACAACATGCCGCTTCACCATTTGCAGGACATAGGCGGGCAAACCGACTGATTCATGTATGACTGCCCTTGTATCAACAAGGTGCTGCGCTGCAATTCGTGCAGCGGTAATCCCCCCCCACACCGTTCCTTTCAATGCCCAAAATATCCCATATTGGGAGCTTGATAACTGCTATTTTGCGGTGTATGATGTTCCCATATTGGGAGATTCCTTGTTTATGCGTCTGGTAGGTAGAGAAAAGTTGCAACCATTTTTGCGCAGTGATGAAACGGTGCGCACTTGGTTGTGCGCATGGGTTTCTGAGCTACGTACTGCTAATTGGAAACAGCCATCGGACGTGAGCGGGCAGTTCCCGAACGCTCGTCAGGCTGACTCAGGTCACTTCATTTTTCCTATCGTCGACTGTGAAAAAAAGGTTTATGTACAAATTGCATTTCAACAAGGCGTTGCCGTTATCACAGGCTTACGGTGAAGACAGGTATTATGGAAGCTAAGGTAATTCGCACAGATAAACAATATACAGCTTACCTCACTGAGGTCCAGGCACTGATTTCTGAGGGCCCCGCACTAAATTCACAAAAAAGTGAGCGTCTCGAGTTGCTAACTGTGTTGCTAGAGGCGTATGAGAATTCAAAGTATCCGGTAGAAAGTCCCGATCCCGTTGATGCCATATTGTTTCGCATGAACGAAAAAGGTTTGAAGCAAGCCGACCTTGTGCCGTATTTCGGTACAAGCAGCCGGGTATCAGAGATTCTTAATCGAAAAAGGCCTTTGACTGTCCAAATGATTCGGGCGCTGACTGTTGGGCTAGGTATATCTGCAGATACCTTAGTCGGTGCCTCCTTACCTGATGTTAGTGTCAATAGGTCCGGTGTCGATTGGTCAAAATTCCCGGTCAAGGAAATGAGTGGTAGAGGATGGATTAAGAGTGTTGAGAAAGCGGGCAGCGACAGCATTGAGGAGTTGGTAAAAAGCTTTATTTCGAAGGCAGGATTAAACTTTAGTACTGTATCGTTCCGCAAAACATTTAATGGCGAAGCAGAAACACCTACATCACGATATGCTCTGTATGCTTGGTTAGCGCGTGTTATTCAGAAAGCGCGAGATAAAAAGCCCGGCGTCGGTGAATTTGCTCCGGATGAACTTTCTGCAAGTTATTTGAAAGAATTGGCTCAGCTGAGCCGATTTGATGCAGGCCCCCTTTTAGCTGTCGAACAACTAGAAAAATCGGGAATCACAGTCGTGATTGAGCCTTCGCTGAAAGGCACACTCTTGGATGGGGCTGCTTTAAAAGACGCTGACGGGGCTCCGATCATCGGCCTTACATTAAGGTATGACAGGCTTGACCATTTTTGGTTTACGCTAATTCACGAGGTTGCACATGTATGGAAACATATAGATGACGATCAGCCATTTCTGGATGATTTGGATTCGTCTTCGGATGATCGCAAGGAGGCTGAGGCTAATAGGCTAGCAATAGAATCATTCATTCCGCGTGTTCAGTGGCGTAGAAGTGATGCATATATATCACCGAATAAAGACACAATTGAGCGGTTTGCAAGGGATCTAAAGATTCACCCCGCTGTGATCGCGGGTAGACTTCGAAAGGAGTCAGCGAATTATACCCTATTCTCTGACATGGTCGGTCAGGGGCAGGTGCGACAGCTGTTTTTACCCACTGATTGACGCGAGGTGCAATTATGAATACGACGTATTACCCTATTCTGAAAGCGAAAGACGCTGAATTTAAGGCACTTCGCGAGGCGAGGTCAGTTGTTACTGAAAATATTCTGCCATTGTTTGAGTTGCCTATATTTAACCCGGCACTCAAGAAATACAAGGATGATCCCCACGCGAAGGCGACCTACCTCTCTGAAATCAGCAGAAAGATCGGCGAGTTGCGACCTGGAATGCAAACAATGGTTGATTCATATCATTGGAAAGACCCGGGCGAAAAAGTGGAGTCAGGCGAGCACCATATGTCATACATTTTTAATGCATTGACGAGTCAGGGCGTAAAATTAGTACCTGTAGTAGGTTATGACAGGTGGGATGATGAAGAATATCGTTTAGGTTTGAAAAGCATAGCGAGAGTGCATACAGGAAGATTCTGCATTCGGCTTGAGCGATTTGCATTCGACGACGCCAGTGACCCCGATCATCTGCATGAAAGGTTATCGGAGATACTGAATTTTCTGGAAATCGATCCGGAGAAATGTCACGTCATTCTCGATTTAGAAGACCTCAGTTCAATGCGAGCTGATGAGATATTGATCAAATTCAACGCGTTGTTCGTTCAAGTGGCCAAGTACTTTTTTGACACTTATTCAATCGCGGGTTGCTCACTTCCAAGTTCGATTGACAAGGTTATCAAAAATCAAGATTCGTCAGGGACAGTATTGCGGCGAGAAATGAAGGTTTGGAAGTATGCCCGAGAAAAATATCCTGACTCTCAGATATTTTTCGGTGACTACGGTGTACGTGGTCCCAGCACGGGGGAAACTGGCTACGGGAACACTAATGCCAAGATTCGGTACACCATTGACGATGAGTATTTCATTCTTAGGGGGCACGTGATCAGGAAGCCTGTGGGTGGCTATCAGCATTGTGACCTAGCAGACGCTTTGGTTGCTTCTCGCCATTATCTCACACCTGGTTTTAGTTGGGGAGATCGCGAAATCGAACGATGCGCTGCCAGAGCGTTCGGCGGTGGAGCAACGCGGTGGATAACGATAGATACAAGTCATCACTTGGCTTACGTAACTGCTGAAATCGCTGAGTATGAACGAATAAGAATAGCCGCGACTGTCCCGAGTAAAGAGCGAGAAACCTCGTAGCTTCAGGGCACGTGATTCACTGATCAAGGTGTAGCGACAAAAAAAGTAATCCAGCTTAGAGATACTGATATGTAAAGGGAAAAATAAGCTTTGTAGGATATGCAAGTTCTTGCTAATGGTGCCCAGGAGAGGACTTTTCCTATGCCTCCAGGTAATTGAATAATATAACTTATAAAAAATATAAAAATAGACTGTGTTGCTTTCGATGTTGCTATAAGTTCGGGTTGGTAAATACCTTGCGCGAGTCATTGAATTATAGCCTTTAATGACAAATGTGAACTACATCACATTTCCGATCTAATGGCTTGAGCTTTCTATTACTTGCTGATTCTATGCTTTAAGCCTTAATCCCCTACCGTAGCCAAGACGGGGGGTAACGCCTCAATGTGGTGTTATCCGCAGGGCGGTAGCGTGCCATACGTTTGAAGTCCGGTAGGTGTTTTGTTAGAGAAGATAGTCAGAGTCTGCATCACAAGGGTTTGTCGAGCCATTGGCCTCATAGTTCCTGGCTGGTATGAAACATGATCTTTTAATACGACAAATTCAATAGCTTGCGTCTTCCCTTAGTGAGTCGCAGGAATTATATGGCCTGCCATTTAATAGTTATTATGAGGCCGCAGGCCTCAGAAATAGGCTATTAGACGCTTTGTGCCACAACCAACTTATGCTGAGTGCAGCAGTCCAAGTGGGAGAAGAAACCTTTGACCTTGTTTGAACTTATAAAAATCACGCTTGACGAGCTATATAGGCAAGGCCTCGAAGAGCATGGTAATGAATTGGATGCTGAGGTGACTTCGAGAATGAAGTACCTTACAGATAATTATCGTGCTCTCACCTCCGCGGATCGTGACCCCGTCAACTATCGCGATCCAGCCACTCGTGTTGCCTACGTGCATAGCTATGTTGCAGCACACGCCGATTACCTTGTTCAAATTCTTGAAAAATTCCACGCCAAGTACCCGGACATGGTGTTCGGCTATGAAAGTGTCAGACTCTCCTGTGTTGGCGGCGGGCCTGGTAGCGACATCTTGGCAGTGTTGAAATTCCTTTCTGAAAATGAAACTAAAGTCGAAAAGCTGACCTGCTATTTACTAGATGGGGAGCAAGCTTGGGCAGATACATGGACCGAGCTTGATGACTCAATTAGCGGCGATATCAATCTAAAGACAAACTTTCAGGCCCTCGACGTCACTGACCCAGATTCATGGAAGTTTCAGAAGAACTTTAAACACGCGGATATTTTTACTTTTAGCTATTTTGTCTCAGAGGTGTTTAATCTTGGAAAGGATGGCGTGGTCGACGATTTTTTCGTTAGCTTGATGGAAGATGCGAAGCCCGGAGCGCTATTTATTTTTGTGGATAACGCTCATAGCGACTTCTACAACTATTTCGACAAGCTTTGGAAATCTGCCGGGCTGAAGTGCTTGATGCAGGAGTCTGATATCAACTTGACACCCCGGTATTCTGAACAAGCAAGCGCAATTGCTGAATTCACGCAACGATTCGGGCGAAACCCAAAGCTACGAGGCAACATCACTTACAGGATATTGCGGAAACCGGAGAATGATGGATCTGTTTGATGACTGCGCCGCTGAGGCATTACCTATTGTCGACGCTCAGATAACTCTTTGGAGACATGTTGATATCGGTGATGACCGACTCATCCTTGATCGCCTTATCACCGAGACTCCGTGGCGGGAGGAGCGTGTAACCGTTTGGGGGAAATCCCATTTTCAACCAAGGTTGGTAGCTTGGTACGGCGATTTAGGCACGCCGTATTCTTACTCAGGTAGCAAATTGTTGGCTGTTCCTTGGTCTTCACTGCTTATGGAACTTAAGTCGAAGGTGGAAAGTTTGACTAACCACAAGTTCAATAGCGTGCTCCTCAACTACTACAGGGATAACAGAGACAGCATGGGCTTCCACTCGGATGATGAGCCAGAGCTTGGAGATCAGCCAGTAATCGCGTCGCTGTCCTTGGGGGAAGAAAGGAGATTTGTCTTGAAGCACAAGTGTCTCAAGGACACAGATGATGTTGTACTCTCACTTCCATCAAGCAGCTTGCTTTTGATGGCGGGAAATACACAAAATAACTGGAAGCACGGAATTCCGAAAGAAACTAGGCATTGTGGCCCACGGATTAACCTTACATTCAGGAACATCGCCACTAGTGAAGCACGCGACTAACAATGCCAAGCACTGCGATAAATTTTCCATTACGGCTTCGCCTCCATTACAAAGCCGCGCGTGTTGGAGGCATTATGCACAATAAGCGGGGGATGGCTATTGATTTCGATTCGTAGAGAGAAGATTCTGAAAGAATCGATAAAATCAGTAACTTTGGGGAAAGCATTTCACGTTTATCAACGACGGAATGAGTGGCTGAATTGGGGAGGAGATACAGATCTAGTCAACCGATCATGGACTAGCATTTATTTCACATTAAAGGATGCGGAGCAGTACGCAGAAAGCTCTCGTGTACAAGGTTCGAAATTTATCATCGACGAACTTCCCTATATCCATGTTCAATCTGAGTCAGGCATCCTGGCCATAACGGAGCTATTCTCAGAAAGTCCAATGGCCTCTTCCCTGCCTCGACATAAAATGAGCTCAACTCAAAAAACAATTTTAGAGTTAAAAGAACATGTTTTGGGTCCGAAATGGGTGATTGCACAAGTCTTCGAGGATCACTGCAAAGCTGCTCCTTTGGATCCAATGTACTTCAGCCGTATTTCATCTCCTGGAAAGAATCTGAATTCGCTTGGCTGGTCACTAGCCCAGAGGAAAATGAACCAAGGCCCGATTTTAAAGTTTGTAAATGAAATTCAAGAGGGATACTTGTAAAAGTGCATAAAAATCTGCTGCATGGCGCCGATGGAACTATGAGAAGATGAACCAAGATCTGCCAATTTGGGAAATTGTTCACCGCTGTGCCCAAGACTTAAATAAGAGCGGTCATTCGCCATTCACACGAGGGGATATCATCAAGTGTGTTCAGCGCAAAAATCCGAATTGTGGGCCCGATTCGATCAATCCAATTATCCAAGGTCTAACTGACAATCTGCGTGGAGGTGCCCCAGGGGCGGTAGGAAAGAATTTACTTCACAGTGTCGGGAGGGGTCTGTTTACCCTCAGAACTTCTAGTAGCATCGGGGCGATTACCGGCGCCACTCCCTTACGGGATACTGGCCCGGAAATGGTAGCAGCAGTATCTCTTGATACTGAATTACCAGAGCGGGATGGTTTGTCAGTACTAGGTTACGTCTTCCGACTAGTTTGCCAGCTGAACGTTGAAACTGATGAAGAGGGAAAAATCAAAGAGTACAACCCGCAATTGAATTACGAGAATGCTACATCCGTCCCATTGAATAAGTATGGCATGGGTCCGTTTTGTAAGTTCAGGATTCCTACTAATCTCCAAACTACTGGCGTCTACATCATAGGCTCTAAAAGCCAGCCTCTTTATGTTGGAGAGTGTGTGAATTTTAGTTCTCGCTTCAATGCTGGGTATGGGAATATCAGTCCACGGAATTGTTACATTGGAGGGCAGGAGACAAATTGCCGGATTAACAATCTAATTTATACGACAGTTCGGTCGCGAGTGGAGCTGTATCTACGTTTCTTTGAAACGCAAGATTACAAGTCAATTGAGTCCAGTCTCCGCCGATCAATTTCTTTCCCTTGGAATCGGGCATGAAGAATGCGCATAACAAATTCTTGCAGGCAGACCAAATCGTACTGTCATGCCTTTTGAAAAGGGCGCAAAAGCCACTTCAACCTACTTTCGCGCCAGATTATCGGCGTGTAGCACACCACTAGGTGAGTGATAATGGACGAAAAGCAATTCGTTTGGGAGCACTTTAAGTTCAACGCAGATCAGCGGCTAAAGGGATTCAACTTCTTTGTTCTGTTGTCGATTTTTGCTGACGGTGGTGTCTTTACTGCCCTAGAGAAAGGGCTTGAGCCGGTCCTTCTGGTTGTCCTTGGTTTCTTCATTGTGATGCTCAGCATTGTGTTTTGGCTTGTGGATACCCGCAGTCAGAGACTCCTTGAACTAACGATTCCCGCTCTGAAGGAGTTTGAAGTATCGTTCGGCCCGAGCTCCAGGTTGTTCTCTATCGACGCAGGGACGCGCGGCAATATCGTTCGTTACAGCACAGCCATTCGCATTTTGCTTTTATCCCAGTTTTTCTTTGGTTTGGGCGTGGTTGCTTATGGGGTCTGCTCGGCTTTGTGCTAACAGGACAATGTTGGGCGACAGAGCAAGAATCCGCCTTTAATAACAGGGCTCCATTTGCTCGCTGAGCGGAAAACTGGCGCATTATATTTTATTGGAAAAGCAATGAACACGGATGAAGGAATCGCAGAAAAATATCTTAAAACACTTGGTGTGGTAACTTTTGAGCCAGACGGGAATGTCCCACCCGATTTTCTACTCGACTATAAGTTCGCTGTAGAGGTACGGAGATTAAACCAAAATCACAGAACGCACTCCTCAGTAAAGGGGCTAGAAGAAACCGAAATTCCATTCATGGCGGCACTCCAGAAGGAGCTATCCCTTTATCCTTGTGGTGTGGGGAAAAAGTATTGGGTGTGCATAAGGTATCAGCGACCATTCGGGAAAATTTCTAACATCAAGAAGGAACTCAAAGCTGCATTTGAAAATTTCGAAACTAATGCTGAGTGTACTCCAGCCAAATACAAGCTCTCTCAAAATGTTGAGATAGAGATATCGGCGGAGGCCGGGAATACAAGTCAGAAATACACGTTGGGTATTTTCAACGATTACGATAGCGGCGGGTGGGTAATTGACATGTATTCGACCGAGATCAATCACTGCGCTACAGTAAAGGCTGCAAAGATAGCGCCATACTTTAACCAGTATCCGGAGTGGTGGTTGCTATTAGTAGATCATCTTGGCTTCTTGGACCCTGAAAGTTTGGGGGAGATTCTAGCGATGATAAATAAGCCGAAGGAATTCAAGAAGATCCTGGTTGTTAATGCGCAGGGAGGATTGCGGTTTGAAATATAGCATGAACTTTCAATGTGACGCCCCAAGCGCACACTTGATTCGAACGTTAACTTTCAAGATGGATGCAAATGGCTATACAGACACTACAAACCGATATCGGATGTTCCTATACAAACTAGCTTTTGGAGAGGCTCCATAACTTTGCTTATACCTGAAAGCCGTGTGTCTTAACTGCGTTATAGTTTTTTTAAAACAACAGCTATCAAGAATAATTATGGTTTTACAATAACTGAAGGAAATCCAGTCTCATCGAGCTAATGGTACAGTTCGGGGGTAAAAGCATTGGATATGTTGCAAAAATCAGGCCCTTTAGTTTGCTCCTTTTGCAGAGATTAGAAATCATTTAACCTATTTATGATTTTCTCTATATTGTAGGTGCACACCCATGGCCCTATGTTTATTGACTGTTTTGTAATGCCATACTGCATGATGCAATCAGCATCTTCGCATGTCGGGCCGCGGTCTATAATGATGTCATTTTCTTCGATGTAACAGTCATCAGCCCCCAAAAGGTGATAGATTTCGTGCCAAAATGTATATTTGTCCTCCGGTTCGTAGATACAGCAAACTCTTTCGTTGGGGAAAGAGATCCCATACTTAGCTTCTGGCTTCAAGGACTGGCAAAGTTGTGCGACTCTATGTTGTGAATTGGTCACAAGTACTAAAAAACTATCAGAGTCTATGCCCAGATCGCTAGGAACAGGAATACCTCCATTATTGATTGATATCCGCAATATTTCGGTCTGTTTATCATCCAGTGGCTTGAACGCGATGGAGCGGTTAGGCATTAGCTCCTGAACATGTTTCTCAAATAACTCGGCGTGCTCTAGCAGGGCTTGTTCTTGTACAGCTGGTATTTCAAGCCAATGCCAATAAAAACTTATATTTTCTTGAGATCTCATTGATAGCCTTTATGCAAAATATGCGTTCTACCCCGTTTCCACGGACCTGTCGCGCAAGGTAATGGTTGCTTCCTGCTGGCATTTATGTTGGTTATAGCCCATGCCAAAAAGGGTTGCCAAATTATTTTCATTTTCCGATTTCTGATGGTCTTGTATCCCGTCTTAGCTGGCACTGGGCAGGTCGCTCCATTGAGTAGTGTACGCGGGTGATAGATGCTCGCGCTTCATAGTCCACGGTGATTTTTGCCCCTGGCTCGCAAGCCAGACTCCGCCAGACTTGCCGTTATTGATGGTATCCATCAATTCCATAAGTTTACTGCTGGTTTGCTCCCCTAGGGCCTCGATCATGTCCCCCTGTTTGACCCGCGAGGCAGAGAGCTCGCTCAGCATCACCCCGGCCTTGGCATAGTGGACGCCATCTTTCCATATTTGATCTAACAGACTCATGGCAGCTTTGGTAATAGTGCGTGTGTCATGCGTTGGAGCGGGAAAGCGGGTTGAGGCTGCATTGCTATACTGGCTGGCATCGTTCCTGAACAGACTGGTCCGGGTAAATATCTGAATGTGTCCGCACTCCTGGTGCTCGGCACGCAGTTTCTCAGCGGCTCTGGCAACATATCCACTGAGCAGTTGTTTCATCACTGGCTTCTCCGTCACCACCTCACCAAAGGATCGTGAGCAGAGTATCTGCTTCTTCATTGGGGTATCATCCTGCAGGCTCAGGCAGCTCTCAGCATTCAGCTCGCAAATCGTCTTTTCCAGTACCACTGAAAATTGCTTCCGCATGCGCTTGGGGTCAGCATCAGCCAGATCCAGTGCGGTCTCTATACCCAATGCTCTAAGCCGTGCGTACAGTCGCGTACCGACCCCCCAGACCTCATTGGCCGGTGTGATGGCCATCAACCTACGTTGTCTTAGGTTGTCGCTCAAATCAAGCACTCCGTTGGTGCCTAAATATTTCTTGGCGGCATAGTTAGCCAGCTTAGCCAGTGTCTTCGTCGGGGCTATGCCAACGCAAACTGCCATGCCGGTGTGATTAGCAATGACTTGCTTGGTCTGGCTTCCGAACTCAGTCAGCGTCATCACCTTGTCGGTGCCGGTCAGGTCCAGGAACGCTTCATCAATCGAGTAGACTTCAACGCTGGGCGCCAGTAATTCCAGTGTTTGCATAACCCGGCTGGAGATGTCTGCATACAAAGCATAATTGGATGAGAACACAACGATGCCGTGCTGTTGGATTAAACCCCTGATCTTGAAAAAAGGCACTCCCATATTGATGCCCAGGGCTTTGGCTTCCCTTGATCGGGCGACCACACAGCCATCATTGTTAGACAGTACTATCACTGGTCTGTCCTTGATGTCTGGCCGGAACAGTTTTTCACATGATGCATAGAAGTTATTGCAGTCTACTAGGGCGAATACCTTTGTCATCGCTGTGCCCGGATATCCCTGATGGATCTGGTAACAACACCGAAGACTTCCAGGGCGCTATCATCACCTAGCTCGATTGCTGAGTATGCCGCATTGCGAGGAAGCAGCTTTATGGTTGGGTTCAATGCCAGCTCTTTGACCGTGAACTCGCCGTCAAGCACTGCGATGACCACATCACCGTGCCTGGCTTGAATGGAACGATCCACCACAAGGATGTCACCGGGGAAGATACCGGCTTCAATCATACTGTTGCCAGCGACTCTGACAAAGAAGGTGGCGGCGGGATGCTGAATGCATAGCTCATTGATGTCTAAGGTCTTTTCAATGAAATCTTGTGCTGGGGAAGGGAAGCCAGCAGACACACGCTCCAGGAACAACGGGATGTAGAGGCGCGCAAAGATTCCTGCCTGGCCAATTATTGAAATACGCATGCTATTTTCATACTCGGGATATGCGGTTTAACTGTATGCATACACAGTATCAATTTGCTGGTCAAAAGTGAAGTATTTAGTCATTAGGCGGTTCAGTGCCATGAACTCTTGATCGATGCTAACTATGAGGCTTACAAATGCTGATCAAGGTGGTCAGACTAATGTTTCAGATGACTGTGCTTTTCCAATTCAAAATCTAGCGGCACATATAGCAGTGTGTTAGGGCGATCCTTTTGCGTAGCAAGGCTGCCGGTTCGAAATTTACTGAGCTGTTCGCAGTCTATTTTTTGCGACGTTAAATATAATTGTTTCATAAATACAATGATTTAGAGCCAAATCTATTCGTTCAATCTTATTGCTGTGTCAATGCACTTGTAGATCGCAGTCGCTAATATCCATATACTTCATTGCTTAATAATAAAACCACACTTCATGTGGCAGGACAGGATGCCAAAATTGAAAATAATCTCTTATGATCAAGGCTCTAAAGTCTGTTTGTGCCCATCCGTGAAAACCAATTGTAGGTCCGGGATAGGGGTTCTCGGGCGAAGGGCAAACATTCTCGCCGCGATAGCGCGCAATGTTTCTTCGCGTTACAAACTTAAAGATGCGGGTGCGTTAACTTGATTACGGCGTACCATGCCAAGTATTACGCTCATGAGCTTACACGCAGACATGCCGCAGATGGCGTGGATCGCTTGTCTCAGTCTTTGTTTGACGCCAGCGTAGACCTAAACCCCCACCAGATTGAAGCTGCATTGTTCGCTCTGCGAAACCCTCTCCAACAAGGTGTACTGCTCGCGGACGAAGTAGGGCTGGGTAAAACAATTGAAGCTGCGCTGGTCGTCTGCCAACTTTGGGCTGAGCGCCGTCGTAAACTGCTGGTTATTGCTCCAGCCAGTCTACGCAAGCAGTGGGCCCAAGAGCTGTTAGAAAAGTTTGCGGTGCCCACGACCGTTTTGGATTCAATTGCATTACGAAAAATGTCAGCTGGCAGCGCAATGGCTACTTTGCAACGGCTTTCAAGCAAGACAGTTATTATCATGTCCTACCAATTTGCTGCCCGCCTCGAGGCGGAGCTACGAGCCATATCCTGGGACGTCGTGGTTATTGATGAGGCGCATAAGTTGCGTAATGCTCATCGCTCTAGCAATCGAACTGGTCAGGCACTTCGAAGAGCCCTGGACGGACGCAAAAAACTATTGCTCACAGCTACACCACTGCAGAATTCGCTAATGGAGCTCTACGGGCTATCTACACTGATAGATGAGCATATGTTTGGCGATGAGAAAGCATTTCGAAAGCAATACGTTAGTAACCCCTCCGGGCTAGACGAGCTGCGGGAGCGTATATCTGCTTTTACGCAACGAACCTTGCGAAAGGATGTGCTGGAATATATTCAATATACCGAGCGCAAAGCGATAACTCAGCCATTCAATCCTACAGATGAAGAGCAGTCAGTTTATGATCGGGTTTCTGCATTCTTGCTGCGCGAACATTCATTTGCTTTACCAAAAAGACAGCGGCATCTTACCGGTCTAATTCTACGTAAGCTGCTCGCCTCTAGCACACCTGCGATTGTTGCTACGTTGGTTACAATATGTGCACGTCTCGAACAGATGCTGATAGATGAGGCTGCTGCGGACACAATTGAACTGCTGCCTCAATGGATCGAAGATGACGATCTGGATACGGAATATCTGGATGAAGAAGATTTGGATACTACCAATGAAGCAATCCTGGATAACGCGCCTGAGGAGGAGCAATTACCACAGACTTCAGAACAGAAGCACCGGGCCATAAAAGAGGAGATTCAAGAACTCACCGATATCATCAATCTAGCGACGAGTTTGCGCAGTGATACTAAGGCCCAGTCTTTGCTTACTGCTTTACAGCTTGGCTTTACCAATATGATAGAGCTGGGTGCGCCCCTGAAAGCCATTATTTTCACTGAGTCCAAGCGAACTCAAGAGTATTTGTATCAATTTCTGGCAGCTAACGGTTATGAAGGTAAGTTGGCGTTATTCAGCGGCACCAACAACCACCCCGATACCACTGCAATCTATCAACAATGGCTCTCAGAATACAAAGGCACCGATCGTGTTACTGGCTCCCCGCAGGTCGATCGACGCACTGCCTTAATAGACCATTTCCGCAAAGATGATGGCACTGGCGCTGATATCATGATCGCTACCGAAGCGGCTGCCGAAGGTGTCAATTTGCAGTTTTGTGCACTACTGATCAACTACGACCTACCGTGGAACCCACAACGTGTTGAGCAAAGAATCGGTCGATGCCACCGGTATGGTCAGCGTTATGACGTCGTGGTCATCAATTTTCTCAATACTCGTAATCAGGCCGACCAGCGGGTATTGGAGCTACTGTCGGAAAAATTCAATTTGTTTTCAGGTGTATTTGGTGCCTCTGATGAGGTGCTAGGGCGCATCGAAAGCGGAATAGATTTTGAAAAGCGTATCCTCACGATATACGAGACTTGCCGTCATCCTGATGATATCGAGCAGGCTTTCAATAATCTGCAGACAGAGCTGGAAGAAGCTATCACTGACCGCATCAAAGATACCCAGAGCCAGCTGCTAGAGAACTTCGATGAAGATGTCCATGACCGCCTGAAGCTGCGCCTCGATGAAGCAGAGGCGAGGCTAGATAAGATAGGTCGCTGGTTCTGGGGCGTGACCCAGTATGCCTTAAAGGATGAGGCTATCTTTGACCATGCCTCGTATGCATTTTCTTTACAGCAAACGCCTAGTGGAATTGATACGCCGGTCCCCAATGGGCGGTATCAACTGATTCGTGGCGCGGCCCAGCCAGATATGTTGGCTCATGCCTACAGGCTTAGCCATCCGTTGGGGGAATGGTCACTCGCTGCTGGATTAAGCGCAACTACTCCAAACGCTGAAATAACCCTGAATTACAGCACTCATGGAAGCAAGGTATCCTTGTTAGAAGGGTTGGTGGGCAAGTCAGGTTGGCTGCGATTGGATCGATTACAAGTCACGGCTTTCGATACGACAGACACGTTGTTGTTCTCGTGCCTGACAGATGATGGTCAAAACCTGGATCAGGAAGCTTGTGAAAAACTGATGACCATTGAAGCTAAGGCGGAGCCATCACTCAGCCTAGAGTCTCCTCCAGCGCGGCTAGAAGCCAATAGCAGCCGTCACATTTCTGCCGCGATTGATGACATTTTGGAGGCAAACCAGCGCCTGTTTATCGAAGAGCGTGACAAGCTGGAAAAGTGGGCTGACGACAAACTACTGGCAGCAGAGGAGGCGCTTAGAAACACCAAGGCGCTTATCGCCCAACTTAAACGTGATGCACGTAAAGCTACGACCCTACAAGAACAGAGTGACATACAGTTAGAAATTTCGGCTCAAGAACGCAAGAAGCGCACACAGCGCCAGGAAATCTTTGCCGTTGAGGACAATATTATCGAAAAGAGAGATGAGCTCATCGAATCGTTGCAGCAACGCCTCCAGGAAAAAACCGAAACTAAAACCCTTTTTACTCTGCGCTGGCACGTA
>OJBX01000420.1_pt1 | contig 18222 bp, 18 predicted proteins | sample 1590751 | NCBI WGS metagenome assembly OJBX01 (sample SAMN05416780, study PRJEB24817) | seawater metagenome | isolation source: Sea water | place: Canada:Atlantic | collected 2013-07
AACATATTGAACAGCATGAAAAACGCGGCCTGACTGCCATTGGTCAGGGCAATATTTTCCGGCTTCAATCCCCAGCCATACTCACGATTCAGAAGCTCAGCCAAGGAGGCAATGAACTGCTTCTCACCCTGGGGCGGGTCATAAATACCAACCAGCCTGCGCGTATCACCATCACTTTGGGCCATGTCGGCCAGTATCTGCTGGACCCGAGCCTGGATCTCGGGAATATGGCCGGGATTGCCCCCACCCATCATGATCATGTCGTCGCCGGACGCCAGGGCGTTGCCAAGGTCATCCATCAGGGAGGTGATTCCCGCATCCGCGGTAAATTTCCGACCAAAGGAAGAGAGTTTCATGATGCTTTTCTGTACCGGATTAGAACGGATTGTCACCCAAGTGTAGGCCAGAGCCAGCAGCGTTGCCGGTCAGTCGCTCAGCGAGATGCCCAGGTTGCTCACACCGTCGTTGGCGGCATCACCGTGGATGCGTTCAACAAACTGGCTGGTGGGCGTGCGCTGGCGTTTGAGGGCCAGGATCAGGTCGCGCTGGAATACCTTGTCTTCTTTCATCAGCGGGTGCTGGTCCAATAGCCTGACCAGCTCATCTTCTTCCAGGTCTTCGCCTTCGGAAAGCTCAACAAAGTTCATGACGGTCGCGGTGGCCATCTGGGAGGCGTCGGTTGCGCGGTGCTTGCCCGGATTGAGTCGGTTCAGCAACGCTTGTTCCAGCAACTGGCAGAAATCAAATGCCGGATAGACTCCGTAAGCGTCATAGGCGTTCACGTCTGGCGACAGCGATTCGAGCTTTGCCAAAAGCTGGGGAATGGCCGCTTCGGAACTGTCCTTTTGCAGCATATCCCAGCCAAGATCGAGCAACTGGCGCATTTTTGCACCGGTTTTCAACCCAACGGCGTCCGCAAACAGGGCGTAATTGGGGAAGGAGCGCTCAGCGAGGGCCATCAGGAAGGTAAATTCCCGCCAGCCCTGCAGTTGTGAGACAGCTTTCAGAAACTGATTGGCGTTCACTGTGGCTCTCTCCTGACGATGTCACTTATCGGAATCGCCCCTGCGGCACTGCCACTCATGTTCGCGGCAGGGTCACGCCTGTTTGCCCCAGGTACTTTCCGCCCCGGTCTTTGTAGCTGGTGTCGCAGATTTCATCAGACTCAAAGAACAGCATCTGGGCGACGCCTTCGTTGGCGTAGATTTTGGCCGGCAGGTTGGTGGTGTTGGAAAATTCCAGGGTGACCTGCCCTTCCCACTCGGGTTCCAGTGGTGTGACGTTGACGATGATGCCACACCGCGCGTAGGTGGATTTGCCCAGGCAGATGGTCAGCACGCTGCGGGGGATACGGAAGTATTCCACGGTGCGCGCCAGGGCAAAGGAGTTGGGCGGGATGATGCAGACGTCGCCGGTGTAGTTGACGAAGCTGTTTTCATCGAAGTTCTTCGGGTCCACGGTGGCGGAGTGGACGTTGGTGAAGATTTTGAATTCGTTGCTGCAACGGACATCGTAGCCGTAGCTGGATGTGCCGTAGGAGATTACGCGGCCTTTTTCGGTTTCGCGGACCTGATCGTATTCAAAGGGTTCGATCATGCCGTGATCCCGGGACATCCGGCGAATCCAGTGGTCGGATTTGATGCTCATGGGTGACGTCTCGTATCCATAAAAAAGAGAGGCGGTAGTTTACCTGTTCACTTAATGACTGTCGAAGGCCTAGTCGCTAATTTTGACAGGTCTCTCCGATGCGGCCGTAGGGGCTGCAGCTATGGAAAGAATGGGTTCGAAACACGCCGTGGATACGTCCATGTAGGCTTGAGAAAAACATCCATGTTTTTCACAGTTTCAAACCCGTTCTTTCCACAGCCGCGATCAAACTTTGGTGGGGCTCGCCTAGTGTTCGGTTACGGAAACACTGGAGATAGAGCCCGTCAGGTTTCTTTCACGGGTGGAAAGTTCTGCACCTACCCGGCGGGCAATGTCCTTGTAGCGTCTCGACACTTCCGAATCGGGTTCTGCCACCACAGACGGGGTGCCGCCGTCGGTCTGTTCGCGGATGGTCAGGTGCAGCGGGAGTTGGCCCAACAGCGTGGTGTCGTACTCTTCGGCGATGCGTTCGCCGCCGCCGTGGCCGAAAAGGGGTTCTTCGTGGCCGCAGTTGCTGCAGATGTGGACGCTCATGTTTTCCACCACGCCCAGCACGGATATGTCCACCTTGCGGAACATTTCGATGCCTTTTTTGCCGTCCAGCAGGGCGATGTCCTGGGGTGTAGTGACGATGACGGCGCCGTTTACCGGGACTTTCTGGGCGATGGTGAGCTGGATGTCGCCCGTGCCCGGGGGCATGTCGAGGATGAGGTAGTCCAGTTCGTTCCACAGGGTCTGTTGCAGCAGTTGCATGACGGCGCCACTGACCATGGGGCCGCGCCAGACCATGGGGGTTTTATCGGTGACGACGAAGGCCATGGAGTTGGCCTGCAGGCCGTGAGCTTCCATGGGGACGAAGTATTTGTTTTCCCGGGTGTCGGGGCGTTTGCCCTCGGGAACGCCCAGCATCATACCGATGCTGGGGCCGTAGATGTCTGCGTCGAGTATGCCCACGCGGGCGCCTTCGGCTTGCAGCGCCAGGGCGAGGTTGACGGCGGTGGTGGATTTGCCCACACCGCCCTTGCCGGAGGCCACGGCAATGATGTTCTTGACGCCGGGAACGGACTGGATGTCTTTCTGGCCTTTGTGGGAGTGGATTTTCTGTCCCACGTGGACATCCACGCCTTCAACGCCCTCGACGTCGTCGAGGGCGTTGGTGAGCAGCTCTTTCAGGGCTCCGGCGATGCCTTTGGACGGGTATGGCAATTCGATCATCACGGTGACCTTGCCGCTGTCGTCCGCGGTCAGGGATTTCACCGCACCCAATTCATACAGGTCCTTGCCCAGGTAGGGGTCGCGGTACTGTTGTACGGCGGTTTCCAGTGCCTGCTGTGAAATCTGTGCCATCGGAATCTCCGGTCTAACGTCACGCGCATTTATTAGCGCGGAAACAGGTGTTTCGGGTGAAAATTATCTGCTCGGAAGGTATCATTTGTGCCCGTTTCTGGCCATAAGGGTTCTTTACCCGGAGCAAGGCCGGTAAACGCGAACGCCCAACTCCTGACGAATGAAGGTTCGGACCACAACATGACGCAAGCGAGTTCAAAGCAACAGCGCGATATTCTGGTAACCAGCGCCCTGCCGTACGCCAATGGCCCCATCCACCTGGGCCATCTGCTGGAATACATTCAGACGGATATCTGGGTGCGCTATCAGAAAATGCGTGGCCAGAACTGCTACTACGTTTGTGCGGACGATGCTCATGGTACTGCTATTATGCTCCGTGCCGAGCGGGAAGGCATCTCCTCCGAGAGCCTGATCGACCGTATCCGGGACGAGCACCAGCAGGATTTCGGCGGCTTCCACATCCGCTTCGACAACTATTACACCACTCATTCCGAGGAGAACCGCCAGTTCTCGGAATACATTTATCGCCAGTTGCAGGAAAACGGCCACATCGCCACCCGCAAGATTACCCAGGCGTTCGATCCTGAAAAGAACATGTTCCTGGCGGACCGGTTCATTAAGGGCACCTGCCCCAAGTGCAAGACCGAAGACCAGTACGGCGACAACTGCGAAGCCTGTGGCGCCACCTATACCCCGGCTGAGCTGATCAATCCCCGCTCGGCGGTCTCCGGTGCCACGCCGGTGGACAAAGAATCCGAGCACTACTTCTTCCGCCTGCCGGAATTTGCGGACTTTCTCGCGAACTGGACCCGCAGCGGTACGCTGCAACCCCAGGTGGCCAATAAACTGGCCGAGTGGCTGGATGCTGGTCTGCAGGAATGGGACATCAGCCGCGATGCGCCCTATTTCGGCTTCGAGATTCCGGATGCACCCGGCAAGTACTTCTACGTCTGGCTCGACGCGCCCATTGGTTACCTCGCCAGTTTCAAGAACCTGTGCAACCGGGAAGGCATTGATTTCGAGCATTTCTGGAAGGCGGATTCCACCGCCGAGGTGTACCACTTTATCGGCAAGGACATTATCAATTTCCACGCCCTGTTCTGGCCGTCCATGCTGCACAGCGCCGGGTTCCGCACACCCAGTGCCGTCTGGGCCCATGGTTTCGTGACGGTAAATGGTAAGAAAATGTCCAAGTCCCGGGGCACGTTCATCATGGCCCGGACCTATCTGGACCATCTGAATCCGGAATACCTGCGCTACTACTTCGCCGCCAAACTCACCGGCAGCGTCGACGATATGGACCTGAACCTGGAAGACTTCGCCGCGCGGGTGAACTCGGACCTGGTGGGCAAGGTGGTCAACATTGCCAGTCGCAGCGCCGGGTTCATCACCAAGCGCTTTGATGGCCAGCTCGGTACCGTCACCGAACATGAAAAGCTGAAAGAGTTTATCGAGGCCGGCGATGAGATCGCGGACTTTTTCGAGGCCCGGGAGTTCGGCCGCGCCATGCGTCGAATCATGGAACTGGCTGACATCGCCAACCAGTACGTGAATGACGAGCAGCCCTGGGTCATTGCCAAGCAGGACGGCCAGGACGACAACCTGCAGGCCATCTGCACCAACGCCATCAACATGTTCCACCTGCTGATGACTTACCTTGCGCCGGTTCTGCCGAAAACTGCCAAGGCTTCCGAGGCCTTCCTGAATGCGCCGCTGGACTGGAACAAGCGTGATCAGCGGCTGGAAAGCCACGGCATCAACAAGTTCAAACCGCTGATGAACCGCGTGGAAATGGCCCAGATCGAGAAAATGCTGGACGCGTCCAAGGAAGAGATGCCCGCAGCGACAGGACAGAAGGCCCCGGAAGCCAATCTCGAGCCGATTGCCGATGAAATAGAATTCGGGGATTTCGCGAAGGTGGATCTTCGGGTCGTCAGAATTGTCAAAGCCGAACACGTGGACGGCGCCGACAAGCTGCTTCGCCTTACCCTTGACGTTGGAGAGGGCGAGCGCAACGTTTTTGCCGGTATCAAGTCGGCGTACAAACCTGAGGAGCTCGAAGGACGCCTGACGGTGATGGTGGCCAACCTCAAGCCCCGAAAGATGAAGTTCGGGATGTCAGAGGGCATGGTGCTGGCGGCCGGCCCCGGCGGAAAAGACATTTTCATCCTGTCACCGGATTCGGGCGCCACGCCCGGCATGCGGATTATGTAATGGCGCGCTCTGATGACTGAGTATCTGCTGATCCTGGTCAGCACCATACTGGTGAACAATTTTGTGCTGGTTCAGTTTCTTGGACTGTGCCCGTTCATGGGCGTATCCGGAAAGCTGGAAACAGCCATGGGCATGTCATTGGCCACCACGTTCGTGCTGACCCTGGCCTCGGTGTGCAGCTACCTGGCGTATACCTACCTGCTGGAGCCGCTGGACCTGGCGTTCCTGAAAACCATCACGTTCATCCTGGTCATCGCCGTTGTGGTGCAGTTCACGGAGATGGTGGTGCGCAAGACCAGCCCCCTGCTCTATCGGGTATTGGGCATTTTCCTGCCGTTGATCACCACCAACTGTGCGGTTCTGGGTGTTGCCCTGCTCAACCTCAACAAGAACAATAACTTCGTGGAGTCTGTCCTGTACGGGTTCGGCGCCGCCGCCGGCTTTTCGCTGGTGCTGGTGCTGTTTGCTGCCATGCGTGAACGCATCGCCGTGGCCGATGTTCCGGTTGCCTTCCGGGGCGCCGCCATTGGCATGGTCACCGCCGGGTTGATGTCTCTGGCTTTCCTGGGCTTTACTGGTCTGGTCAGCGTCTGACGGAGCGTTTGTATTATGTGGACGAGCATACTGATTGCCGTACTGGTTCTGCTCGCGCTGGCGGTTGTGTTCGGCGGCCTGCTGGGCTTTGCCGCAGAGCGCTTTCGGGTGGAAGGCAACCCGTTGGTGGACCAGATTGACTCCATGCTTCCCCAAACCCAGTGCGGCCAGTGTGGTTTTCCCGGCTGCCGTCCCTACGCCGAATCCATTGCCAACGGCGATGCCATCAACAAATGCCCTCCGGGCGGTGAAACCACCATCAAGGCACTGGCGGACCTGCTGGACGTGGAGCCACAACCGCTGGACGCGGAACACGGGGTGGAACAGGCCAAGCGTGTTGCGGTGATTCGCGAGGACGAGTGCATTGGTTGCACCAAGTGTATCCAGGCCTGCCCGGTGGACGCCATCCTCGGCGCCGCAAAACACATGCATACCGTAATCGAGAGCGAATGCACCGGCTGTGATCTGTGTGTGGAACCCTGCCCGGTGGACTGTATCGACATGATTACGGTAGAGCCCGACATTCGCTCCTGGACCTGGACACCGCCCAAATCCGGTGTGATCGCCACCGATCGTCAGGGGGCCAACGCCTGATGACACAGCTCTGGGACTTTTCCGGCGGCATCCATCCTGCCGAAAACAAACACCAGTCCACATCACGCCCGATCACTGGCGCCGGCCTGCCAGAAGTTCTGGTATTGCCGTTGCAGCAGCATATAGGCGAGCCGGCCGAATCCTGTGTTGCAGTCGGCGATCGAGTCCTCAAAGGCCAGAAAATAGCCGACGTGACCGGCGGCATGGGCGTACCCGTTCACGCGCCGACGTCCGGCACCATTGAATCCGTCAGCCTTCAGCCCGTTCCCCACCCCTCGGGAATGAGCGACTGGTGCATTACCCTCAAGCCCGACGGAAAAGATGAGTGGGCGCCTCTCAACCCGGTAACGAACTACCGGGATCTGGACCGGGAAACGGTGCTCGAACAAATCCGCGACGCCGGCATTTCCGGCATGGGAGGCGCCGGCTTCCCCACAAACATCAAGCTACGCCCGCCGAGGGACCGGAAGGTAAACACGCTGATCCTGAACGGCGCGGAGTGTGAGCCCTACATCACGGCCGACGATATGTCGATGCGGGAGAACGCGGTCGAGATCATTGCCGGGTTGCGCATCATGGCGTGGATACTGCGCCCGGAGCGGGTTGTGATCGGCATTGAGGACAACAAGCCAGAGGCCATCTCAGCGCTCAGGAAAGCCGCGGAGGGCACCCAGACAGAGATCGCGGTCATCCCCACCAAATATCCCTCTGGCGGTGAAAAACAGCTGATACAGATCCTGACAGGCATGGAAGTGCCCAGTGGCGGGATTCCAGCGGATATTGGAGTGATGTGCCAGAACGTGGGCACAGCCATCGCCGTATCCGCCGCCATTCATCGGGGCGAGCCGTTGATTTCCCGTGTCACAACGGTCACTGGGTATGCAGTGACCGATCCCGGTAATTTCGAGGTCCTGATCGGCACGCCTATCGATCACCTGCTCGCGCAGGCCGGGCAGGAAAACAGCAAGCTCCACCGCCTTGTGCTGGGTGGGCCAATGATGGGCTATACCCTGGAAACGCCAGCCGTACCGGTGGTCAAAACCACCAACTGCGTCATTGCCGCCACTGCCACGGAATTACCGGAACCGGCTCCGGAACAGCCCTGTATTCGCTGCAGCATGTGCGCCGAAGCCTGCCCAATGGAGCTGCTGCCCCAGCAACTGTTCTGGTACTCCAAAGCCGGGGAGTTCGACAAAGCCGAGCACCTGAACCTGTTCGACTGCATCGAATGTGGTGCCTGTTCTTACGTCTGCCCCAGCTCCATTCCGCTGGTGCAGTATTACCGGGCGGCCAAAGGCGAGATACGGGTACAACAGGCTGAACAGCTGAAAGCGGATCGCGCCCGTGAACGTTTTGAAGCCCGTCAGGCGAGACTCGAACGGGAACAGCAGGAGAAAGAGCAGCGCCGCAAAGAACGAGCGAAGGCGGCTGCCGAAGCCCAGGCCAGGAAGCAGGCCGAGGCTGAAAAGGCGGAAGCAGAAGGCCAGCCCGCCGATGACCGTGCCGCCAAAGCCGCCCTGGTGCAGGAAGCCCTTGCCCGTAAAAAGGCCAAGGGCCAACAGCAGGCCGAAACGAACGCCGGGGCCGCTGAAACCAAAGCCACCAGCGAACCGGCGCCCGATATTGACGCCCTGGAGAAGCAGCTTGCCCAAGCCACCGCCAAGCTCAACACCATGCAAAGCATGCTGGAGGACGCCAGGGCCGAGAATGCGGACAATGTCGAAAAACTCGAGAGAGCCGTCACCAAGAACCACGACCGGGTGAAGCGGGCGGAAGAGGCTCTGGCAGAGGCCCGGCAATCTGTGGCGGCCACCGATACCCAAACGACAGACTCATGATGAACAGGCTCCAACGCTAATGGCACTTGCGCAACAGTCCTCGCCCCACGCCCGTAACGCCCGCTCCACGTCACAGGTCATGCTGTGGGTGATTCTGGCGGCCCTGCCCGGCCTGCTGGCGCTGACCCTGTTCTTTGGCTGGGGCAATCTGATCAACGTGGTCTGGTGCATCGCGGTGGCACTGGCAGCCGAGGCTGCCATTCTGAAGCTTCGCAAGCGCCCGGTGGTTTTCTTCCTGAAAGACAACACCGCTGCGGTCACTGGCCTTTTGCTGGGCCTTTCCCTGCCTCAGTTTGCGCCCTGGTGGGTGTCCGCGGTTGCCGTCATCGCCGCCATCGTCATGGCCAAGCAACTCTACGGTGGTTTGGGCTCCAACCCGTTCAACCCTGCCATGGTGGGTTACGCTCTGGTGCTGATCTCATTCCCCGTGGCCATGACCACGAATTGGGCGCAGCCCGGTCTCCTATGGGAGACCGCTCCGGGGTTTGGTGACACCCTGAGCATGATCGCCTCCGGCCAACAGACAGCGGTAGACGCCTTCACCATGGCCACGCCGCTGGATGAGTACAAACACAAGATTACCACCCACACCGCAGCGGAAGTGCTTGCTCACCCCACCTTCGGTGACGGTGTTGCCCGGGGCTGGGAATGGGTCAACGCCGCGTTCCTCGTGGGTGGTCTGGTTCTTGTCGGCCTGAAGATTATCACCTGGCACATTCCAGTCAGCATGCTGGCGGGCCTCGCACTTATGAGCCTTGCCTTTGGCAGCAACGCGGACCTGTATGCGCCGCTGTCCATCCACCTGCTGGCAGGGGGCACCATGTTGGGCGCGTTCTTCATTGCCACGGACCCGGTGTCCGCTGCATCCAGCCATCAGGGCAAGCTTATCTACGGAGCGGGTATTGGTATCCTGATCTACCTGATCCGCACCTGGGGTGCCTACCCCGATGCGGTGGCCTTCAGTGTTCTGCTGATGAACTTCGCGGTGCCGTTTATCGACCACTACACGCCGCCCCGTACCTACGGGCATCATAAGCCCCGGCGCGGCATTCCCGGCAAGGGTCAGGGGTAAACCATGGCAGAACTCGCAAAGTCCATCCGTCGCAACGCCATTGGCCTGGGCCTGTTCGCCATCATTACCGGCGGCACCATCGCCATCACCCAAGTCATGACGGCCGAGCGCATACAGGAACAGGCCGCCAGGGCGGAAGCACAGGCGCTGTTTGAGATCATTCCGGAAAACCGGCACGACAATCATCTGCTGACCGACACGGTGCAGCTTCCGGCGGATAACGGAATGAATGCTAACGACCCCGTCACGGCCTGGGTGGCACGTCGCAATGGCCGCCCTACCGGATTGATCATGCCGGTGGCGGCCCCTGACGGTTATTCTGGCAACATTCACCTATTGGTGGGTCTGGATCTGAAAGGCACGGTGCTGGGAGTTCGGGTGACCAGCCACCGGGAAACCCCTGGCCTGGGCGACCGCATTGAAACCAAGAAGTCAGACTGGATCCACTCGTTCACCGGCCGCTCTCTTGGCAACCCGGAACCAGAACGCTGGACTGTCAGGAAGAATGGCGGGGTATTTGACCAGTTCACCGGTGCGACCATCACCCCGAAAGCCGTGGTTAATGCGGTGCAAAAAACACTCATCTATTTCCGTGAGCATCGCAGCGACATTCGCGACATCCTCAATGAACCCGCGTCACCCCGAAGCACGCCTCTGACGCCCGAGGAAATCGCTGGCCAGACACCAGAACGGGAGCATTCGTAGCATGGCGACCAAATCCAGCTCAGAGATCATCCGTGACGGGCTTTGGACCAACAACCCTGCCCTGGTTCAGGTGTTGGGGCTTTGCCCCCTGCTAGCGGTGACCAGTACCGTCGTTAATGCCATCGGCCTGGGCCTGGCAACGCTGATGGTACTGATGGGCTCGAACCTGGCAGTGTCACTGATCCGCAACTTTGTCAGCGAGTCGGTGCGCCTGCCTGCCTTCGTGATGATCATCGCCTCTTTCGTCACCTGCGCTGAACTGCTGATGCAGGCCTATACCTATGAGCTCTACCAGATCCTGGGTATTTTCATTCCGTTGATTGTGACCAACTGTGCCATTCTGGGCCGTGCGGACGCGTTTGCCTCCAAGAACCCGCCCCTACCCGCCCTGCTGGACGGTGTCATGATGGGTACCGGCTTTCTGGTAGTGCTGATTGCACTCGGCGCCATGCGGGAGCTCGTAGGCCAGGGCACCCTGTTTACCGATATGGATCTCCTGCTGGGCCCTATGGCGGCAGACTGGGGAATCCGTCCGCTGGAGCAATACCCTGACGTGCTCTTCATGGTACTGCCACCGGGCGCCTTTGTAGGGCTGGGGCTGCTTATCGCGCTGAAGAATGGCATCGACAATCATCTCAAGGCCCGCCGTACAGCGGCAGAGCCCATCGTGGCCGGTAGCAAGCGAGTGCGGGTAACAGGCCATGTATCCTGAACATCCAATGACCATTACTGTCTCAGCCAGCGGATAACCCATGAACAAGGCAAAACGTACGGAAATCTTTACCCGTTTGCGGGCAGCCAATCCGACGCCCACAACCGAGTTGAACTATACCAACCCGTTCGAACTGCTGATCGCAGTGATCCTCTCGGCCCAGGCCACGGACGTCGGTGTGAACAAGGCAACAGCAAAACTGTACCCCGTAGCCAACACACCCGAAAAAATCCTCGCGCTGGGAGTGGATGGCCTGAAGGAATACATCAAGACCATCGGGCTGTTTAACAGCAAGGCCGAGAACGTGATCAAGACCTGTCGTGCGCTGATTGAAAAACACGGCGGGGAAGTTCCGGACAACCGGGAAGACCTGGAAGCCCTTCCGGGTGTGGGCCGCAAGACCGCCAATGTGGTTCTGAACACCGCGTTCGGGCAACCGGCAATGGCGGTGGATACCCATATCTTCCGGGTATCGAACAGAACGGGGATTGCGCCGGGCAAGAACGTGCTGGAAGTGGAAAAGCGCCTGATGCGGCTGGTGCCCAGGGAGTTCCTGCTGGATGCCCATCACTGGCTGATCCTTCACGGGCGCTACACCTGTACCGCCAGGAAGCCAAGATGCGGCGCCTGCATCATCGAAGATCTGTGCGAATTCAAGCAGAAACGGGATTACATGGACTGACACCGGCCCCGGATAACCGGAACCGGTGCACCTTACTGTGCGCTTACCGCTGGCCCAGCATCTTCTCTTTCAGATCTTCCTGGGCAGGCTCGTCTGACAACCAGATGCCGAACAGGGCCTTCTTGAACTCCAGGTCGCCAATGGTGGCGCGTTCCTTGCCATTCTTAAGAACGCGCACGCCTTCACCCGGCAGGTAAACGAGATCAAACACGTCACCGTCCTTGATCTCTTCTGAAAACACATCCAGGAACGCATCCACATCGTCCTTGATCGCGGCCAGGTCTCCCCCTGTGGAATTCTCAAACCCTTCCATTGTGGCTGATTTCATTTTGTCGCTGGTGATCATCCCGGAAATAATGTGCAGGGTGATGGCCTGGGGCTCGTCAGCGTTGATAATGGCCTGGCCATCGTCGATGGTCTCAGGCACATACAGACCGCCGATATAAAGGTCCATGAACCACTTGGAACGGGTACCCGCACCGTTGAGCTTGAGCTCGGTATCCATCGCCGAGTAGGTATCCGGCACATCAACGCCCTCCACCGTCAGAGCGGCGGCTGGTGTTGTAAGGGCTGCTGTCAGCAGCAGTGATGCAAATCCTGTTGATAGGGCCTTCTTCATCGTCCTTTCCTTATTGATCGTTATTATTGAATGTCTGATTGCACCGGAGTTCGACACCCATATCCCCCTCCGGCCATCCAAGTTTAACAGGGAGCAAACGAACGCTTACGCCGGCTGGTTCTCATTTGGCAACGCAAAAAAAACCGGCCTGCAGACAGCGGGCCGGTTTTTGGTGGTACAGAACCGATTACTTGAACAGCATGGTTCCCGACAGGCCTTCCTTCTCCAGGATTTCGCGAAGGCGACGTAGCGCCTCAACCTGGATCTGGCGAACCCGCTCACGAGTCAGACCAATCTCCTGGCCCACCTCCTCAAGCGTGCTGATGGGGTAACCCCTCAAGCCAAAGCGGCGGGACAACACTTCCTGCTGTTTGTCACTGAGCTGATCGATCCACTTTTCGACACAGGAGCACATGTTGTTGTCCTGCAGCAGGTCGGCGGGATCAGAGGCGCCTTCGTCTGCGACGGTATCCAGAAGGGATTTTTCACCGCCGGTACCAATAGGCGTGTCCATGGACGCAACGCGCTCGTTCAGGCCCAGCATCCGCTTAACGTCTGCTACCGGCTTGTCGACCATGCGCGCAATTTCTTCCGCTGACGGCTCGTGGTCCAGCTTCTGGGTAAGCTCCCGTGCCGCGCGCAGGTACAGGTTGAGTTCCTTAACGACGTGGATGGGAAGGCGGATGGTGCGGGTCTGGTTCATGATGGCCCGCTCAATGGTCTGGCGGATCCACCAGGTCGCGTAGGTGGAGAAACGGAAGCCCCTCTCGGGGTCAAATTTCTCTACCGCACGGATAAGCCCAAGGTTACCCTCTTCTATCAGGTCCAACAGTGTCAGACCACGGTTCACGTAACGCCGGGCAATCTTGACCACCAGGCGTAGATTGCTCTCGATCATACGTTTGCGACCGGACTCCTCTCCCTTACGGGCGAGCCGTGCAAAGTACACTTCTTCTTCGGGTGTTAAGAGAGGAGAGAAACCGATTTCGTTGAGATAAAGCTGGGTGGCGTCCAGTTGTTTCTGGCTGGTGAAGTATCGACCCTGGGCCGGGATGTCTTCTTCTGTTTCAACGGCTTCCACTTCGGCCGTTTCTTTTTCTTCTACTTTGTCTTCCGCTAACAGCTGATCGTCTGCGTCTTCAACATCTGATACACGATCAATGATGAGTTCTTCATGCTCTGCTGACATAACTCTTTGCCCCGCCTTTCAATGATCCTGGAAATTCGCTCACGTCTTTTTGTTATTGCGAGCGCCTGCTTTCTTCGTGTTCTTGTTCAGGACATTTATTGCTAGCTGTTGACGGTTGCCGGAACCGTCGTTTTTTTATTGTTTGTCTCGACTATTATCTTTCGTTGCCTCTGATTTTCGGTGCCGAACGCCAGGTTTTGTTCTGCCAATCCGTTTCATCGGGCCGGGAGGTAGTGGGCGGGGTCGACCGGGTTGCCATTTTTCCGGATTTCAAAATGCAACTTGGGCCTGTCCGTGCCGCTGTTTCCCAGTTCAGCGATGACCTGTCCGGCTTTAACGTCCTCCCCTTCCTGCACCAGAATCTTCCGGTTGTGAGCATAAGCACTCAAATAGTGCTCGTTGTGGTTCACTATGATCAGGTTGCCATAACCGAGCAACCCACTTCCGGCATAAACGACATTACCACTTGCCGCCGCCCTTACAGAATCACCTGCTTTTCCAGCAATATCAATACCTTTATTGACTTTCCCGGATGTAGAATAACCTGCAATTACGGTGCCAACGTGGGGCCAGCGCCAGTTGACATTGGATACTGTCTGGCTTTGACCCGTTAATGGTGACGACTTATCGGGCCGCCGCGAAACCGTCGGCTTTGGCTCCGGTTTGGGAGCAGGCTGTCGCGATGCGGTGCGGGTTGGTGGTCGCGAGACCGACGTTTTACTACTTCCGCCAGTCTGCGCTGTGGATGTTACATTTCCGCGAAGGTCCAGCCTGAGAACCTGCCCTGCCTTGATGTGGTAAGGCGGGCTTATACCATTGGCATTACCTAATTCCCGGTAGTCACGGCCGTACCGCCAGGCGATGCTATAGAGCGTTTCCCCGGATTTGACAACGTGGCGGCCCCAGTACACTGGCGGGTTGTAGAGGTCATCACGGTAGATTGCCTGCGTGTTGCAGCCAGTCAGCAGCATGGCGCCAAAAAGCACAAGCAGAAAGGTGTAGAGGCGCGTCCGTTTTTTTGAACACGGAGAGGCAGGGGCACCGGAGGGGAGCCGCGGGAAGACTGCCGTCGCAGCAATGATGGACCCACGCACTAATCTCAAAAGAATAAAAATACGCCCGTTATTAGTAATTCGTATAAAAAATTCGGCGGTTTATAAAGTGTTTTAAGTAACTTGCTAATTTATTGCACATTTTGGGCATGAAACCAAGTTACCCATCTGTTGCGTTTGTTACTGCCCGAAACAACCGTACGGATCAAAAAGTAACACTTAGTCTCGATACGCCCGTGAACGCCGTCACAACAGCGAGCAGAAAACCAGGCTAGCGGGCGGCGCCAGGCTGTTTTTTCCTGCCCACCCATTCCACCAGCAAAACCAGCAACAGACCGGCGAACGCACAGGTTATCGCCAGCAGTAACTGTGACTCGTCACCGGTCAACTCAGCATAGCCCATCGGACTGACGCTTGCTTCGTTCAGGGGCACCTGCTGGCCGGCACTATTGGTGCGCCAGCTTAGTGTCTCTTTCCAGGGCCAGACCTTGTTCAGCGCCCCCACCATAAAGCCAGTCAACAACGCCAGCACAAGGTCATGGTAGCGATGGAACGCCCAGGTAATGAGCCGGGCAACCGACAGTAAACCGACCAGGCAACCAACAGCGAAAATCCCGAGGATGCCCAGATCCAGGGAACGTATGGCGTCCAGCACCGGGACGTACATACCCAGAATCACCAGGATAAAACTGCCGGAGATTCCTGGCAGGATCATGGCGCAGATGGCCAGGGCCCCGGCACCGAAGAACACCGGCATAGAGGGCGACAACGGGCTGCCGGACAAAGTCGTTACCCACCAGGCAAAAACGGTTCCCACCGAAAATGGCAACAGCAACAATGGCTCATAACGACGAACCTGACGGCCGACGTGCCACACTGACGCGACGATCAGGCCGAAGAAAAAACTCCAGATAAGGATCGGATAAGTGGCAAGGGCATGACTGATCACGGACGCGAGGGTGGCAATACTGCCCAGGATCCCCGCCAGCAGACACAGTAGGAAGGTGCCGTCACACGCCGCCCAGAATTGCCTCACCTGACCACGGATCAGATGCTGGAAGAAGGCTTGTGGAACGGCATTGATGGCTTCCAGCAACCGGAAGTAAATGCCGGTAATGAATGCAATGGTGCCACCCGACACGCCGGGGACGATATCAGCCGCCCCCATGGCCATGCCCCTCAGGAATACCGCAAAGGGGTGATGGGAGTGAGGTACGTCGGCAGAAGACTCAGAGGGGCGTTCTGCGGTCACCGTACAACCCCACCCAACAACGGCACAAAACGCACCGGTTCAATATCCCTGGTCTCGAAACGGTCGCCCTGGCGTACCATTTCCACCAACATCTGTGTGCCCTCGCCGATCGGCGCCACAATAACGCCTCCATCCGCCAGTTGGTCTTTCAGTTCCGGCGGGATCTCACGGGGTGCCGCGGTGACGATGATGCCGTCAAACGGCCCCTGTTCTGGCCACCCCATACCTCCGTCTGCGTGCTTGAGCATCGTGTTACGGTAGCCAAGCTGTCGAAGCCGGTCACGGGCCCGGTCCTGGAGCGGTTTGATGCGCTCAACGCTGAAAACCTGATCCACCAACCCGGCAAGGATCGCGGTCTGGTAGCCCGACCCGGTTCCCAGTTCCAGCACTTTCCGGGGTTTGTGGTGCATCAGGGATTCTGTCATTCGCGCGACAATATAAGGCTGAGACAGGGTCTGACTGTAGCCAATGGGCAGCGCAGTATCTTCGTAGGCCCTATGGGAAAGCGCTTCATCAAGGAATATGTGACGCGGCACGTCCGCCATGGCCGTAAGCACCTGCTCATCGGCTATACCAGCCTCTCTGAGCCTTTGTATCAGTCGCATACGGGTTCGGCGGGACGTCATTCCAATACCGTCAATCGCTGCCACCATTAACGTCCCTCCCGTCCTGACAGCAACTCAACCCACTCTCGCAGTGGCGACAGTACCTCATGGCGCGTCATATCCACATGGACGGGAGTGATCGAAACGTAATTCTCGCGCACCGCGTTGAAATCGGTCCCCGGTCCGGCGTCGCTGCCCTTGCCAGCGGCACCGATCCAGTAACGGGACTTGCCCCGGGGGCAGGTCATCGGCACCGCGCCTTCAGCCCGGTCGCGATGGCCAAGCCGGGTCACGCGGAAGCCGGCAATCTCTTCCCATGGCACATCGGGAACGTTCACATTGAGAATGCATCGAGGACCAAGAGTTAACGGCTGATCGCTTTCCAGCAACGCGCGAACAACCCTGGCCGCCGTTTCGTAGTGGAAACGGCCTTCGTTCACCAGCGATACCGCAATTGCCGGCAGCCCCAGGTTTCTGCCCTCAGTGGCAGCCGCTACCGTACCCGAATAGATGATATCGTCGCCAAGGTTGGCGTGGGTATTGATGCCCGAGACCACGCGATCAAACGGCTCATCAAACAGCCCGTTAACCGCGAGGTGAACGCAATCTGTCGGGGTCCCGTCCACAGAGCGGAAGCCATTGGCATGGTCTTCCACCGTTAACGGGCGACTCAGCGTCAAGGCATTGCTGGCACCACTATGGTCCCGATCCGGCGCCACGACCTCAAGATGGCCCAGCCCCTGGAGCCCGTCGTGTAGGGCCTGAAGACCAGGCGAGTGAACGCCATCATCATTGGACAACAGAATTCGCACAATTTTCTCCAATAAACGTGGTTGCGTCCGTTATATCAAACACATCGTCCAGCAACGTCGTTGCGTATTGCCCCGGCGCAAGCCGGAATGACAGCCGCAACTGATCATCGCCATCCCAATGCCATTCCAGAGCTTCCGGTTTCAGGTTCAGTGGCCGACGTTCAGGCTTCATGCGGGTGGTTGAAAACACCGCTGCCAGCTGCGGGTGCCCCGCAACCACGGAACGCTCGATTTCGCCCTGGACTGACACTGCCTCGGTGCCACCGTCGCCCCAGAGAGGACCTGTCACCATCAGGTTCTGATTCTCACAGGCGCCGGGCTCTCCTTCCAGAGGTTCCAGCCAGGTGCCTGTCTCAACACGATGGGCGAGCACCTCGTTGAATAACCACGAACGTGCCGCCGAAAAGTACAATACGTTCTTACTGTCGCGACTGCCAGAGGTTGACCGCCCTCGCCCACGCTTTTTGACATTGCGACCACTCCGACGGTTCAGTGTTGTCGGGTCCATGGTCAGCGCCCTATCCAGATTGGCACCGCCATGGCCAAACCGTTGCGAACCGAAATAATTCGGGCATCCGAGGTCCCGCAACCGGGCCAGAGCCGCATCGATAGCAGATGTGTCGCCGACCACGTCCTTTAGCACCAGCTCAAACCGGTTGCCCTGATGATCGCCCCGCCTCAGTTTTCGAGCCTGGCGGTACTGAGCCAATACCGGCCAGTGTTCCTCCACCGCCTGGATGAACGCTCCATCGTCGTCTTCCTGTCCCGGCCGATAAAGGCTAAACCACTGACGCGTGACCGCATGACGGTCCTTCAGCCCGCAAAAACCCACGTCGAAATGCCTGCAACCGCAGATATTAGCAAGCTGCCGCGCCACGTAGTCGGTGTTATCCCCGACTTTTTCCAGACGCAGGCACAGATGCTCTCCCCCACCGCCACTGTCATCGGGCATAGACAGATCTTCATCCACGAAAAAGTCGCCGGGGAGCGATTTGATACGCGCCGAAGCCACCCGAGAGCCCGAGGAGGTTGGCCAGTCGAGTCGCCAGCCGTTGGAAGCGTGCTGAGCATCCGTCATGATGAAACCGGCTCCAGCAGGCAAACCGCCTGGCACGCAATGCCCTCACCGCGGCCGGCAAAGCCCAGCTTTTCGGTGGTGGTCGCCTTGACGCTGACCCGGCTCGCCGGGATGGCAAGATCCTCGGCAATGGTCAACCGCATGGCCTCAATATGGGGCGCCATTTTCGGGGCCTGGGCAATAATGGTGGCATCCACGTTACCGACACCA
>OJBX01000425.1_pt1 | contig 18066 bp, 19 predicted proteins | sample 1590751 | NCBI WGS metagenome assembly OJBX01 (sample SAMN05416780, study PRJEB24817) | seawater metagenome | isolation source: Sea water | place: Canada:Atlantic | collected 2013-07
AGCAGCGGGCACAGCCCGACACCCACGACCTGGCGTTCGAGGAACGCCTGGCCTTGCTGGTCGACCGGGAGGTGCTACATCGTGAAAATCGCCGTCTGGATCGGCTGCTGAAGGCGGCCCGGTTGCGGGTCCCTGCCTGCGTGGAAGACGTCGATTACCGCCATCCACGGGGGCTGGAGCGCTCCCGTATGGCGGGGCTGGCCAGCTGTGACTGGATCCGCCAATCCCTGAACCTGTGCATCACCGGCCCGACCGGTTGCGGCAAGACCTGGCTGGCCTGCGCCATGGGCAACCAGGCCTGCCGGCAAGGGCTCTCGGTTCGCTACTTGCGCGTGCCGCGCCTGTTCGAGCAGGTGCGCATCGCCCACGGCGATGGCAGCTACGCACGGCTGATGAACCAGTTGCTGAAAACCGACCTGCTGATCCTGGACGACTGGGGGATGCAGAAGGTCACGGCGCAACAACGTCAGGATCTGATGGAGGTGATCGAAGACCGGCACGGGCGAGGCTCAACGCTCATCGCCAGCCAGTTACCAACCGAACACTGGCATGACTACATCGGCTCCGCCACGCTCGCCGACGCCATCCTGGATCGGCTCCTACACGGCGCTCACCGACTCAATCTGAAGGGGGAGTCACTGCGAAAAGCGACAGCACAAAATACGGAATCGGTTGACCCATCGTGACCGCTCAGAGTACAAAACCGACTCCAGCGTGATGGCCGTGTGCAAATCGGTCACGATCCCCGGAATGACCGGTCACGTTCGCCGGAATACGCAGAAGTCTCAAACTGGTCAACAACAAGATGAATAGAGACTGGCAAACCGAGTTCATGGCCTTGACCAAATGACAGCTCTAATTGGTAATCCTGAAGAACCATCTCAGTGTCCGGAACGTTCTGATCCTCAGCCTTTTGCTTCAACCGCAGCTGGAGAGAAATGCCCTGGCCGGCAGGTGGCATAGTGAAAGTTTTCCCTCCAGGGTTGTCATCGAAAATAACCACCTCAACAGCTAGATCAGGAAAGAATTCCTCTCCCTGGCACAGTTCCAAAGTTCCTGCACTCATGATTGCTTGATCAAGATTGAATTCAGCACCCCGAATTTTTCCAGTAATCGGGGCTCCGTGCTTCTGATCTGAAGAAACGGTGGGTTCAGAGGACGATGAAGTTTGGGCAGTGGAAGAATTTCCTGATTCGACTTCTGCTGAACAACCAAGAATAAAAACGCTGATGAGACCAATTGCCGGTAGTTTCAGATGGGGCATAAGAATCCTTTCAGATTTATTGGTAAATGATCGAAGTGAATACTGATCACAGAAAGCCTAAGAGGTCGCCAGGTGGAAAGCTGTGAAATGTGACCGCTCTTGATGAAGAAAAAACAATACGAGGCGTTCAGTACGGGGGGTTACCCAGCAGTGGCAGGTAGTAAATTTCGTTCCTGAGACTGATAACGAAGATAGTGGAATAGGGCGGTATGGACTGCACGCGTCGGATTGCAATTCCAGGATCGTTCAAGGTCAGCAAGCAATGATGCAGAGTTGCAGACATAGAATGATTTTTTGACACCACCCTTTTGTACCGCAACCGGATGCAACGTCATTCTATTTGCATGAGCCCAGGCAACTGCGGCGTCTAGCAACTCGTATTGAAATTCAATGGTGTCATCGATGGCCGCAAGCAATTTCATCAGCGTGTGATCATCTTCTTTAAGGCGCAGAGTAAATGGCACAAGCTTTGGCTGTTGAACGGTCACCGGTAGATTAGCCTTTAAAAGGTAAGTGGAAGTTATTGGCATTTTGTCCAACCAAACTCCTTTTCGCAGTGTTTAAACGGTCACTGAGCACTGACCTTTTGAATAATCTGTTGGCAATTCCTTTGAGCTATCGTCTGGGCTTTGATTGAGGAGCCCGACGTGATTGGCAGATTTCTGAAGAAAAACGAGCCCACCCGGGACACAGAAGTGCCCACTCTCAGACCGATGCACCCAGTTGCTCTAAGTGGTGCAGATCTTTTAAACACGCCATCCCGGCAATCATTGATCTCAAAGATCAAACGATTAGTTTCAGCAACCGATGTTGTGTGGAACAGACATTATCTTTATGCCATTCAACAGTTCGCAGAACTAGCTCAGAACCTGCCCGCGTCCGAGATTCATCATCATTCGGAGCAGGGTGGCTTGATTGACCACACCCTGGAAGCTTTGCATGCAGGGGTCAGAATTTCTCATGGATATATCCTGCCTCCAAACGCTGAACCTGAGAACATTGGTCCTGGTGCAGATCGCTGGAGATTCGGAGCGTTCATCGCGATTTTAGCTCATGATTTAGGCAAGATCGTTACCGATTTAGAGGTTGTTTACAGAGCCCCTAACTCGACGTTCCAACAGTGGTTCCCTTGGTATGGAAATCTGCCGGCTGGCGTTGAATATCAATATCGATTTCGCAAGAAAATAGAAAATACCCGCCTCGCAAAGACGCTCCACGAAAAGTCAGGAATGTCATTGTTGCCGAGATTGCTGACACCGGAAGCGACCAAATGGCTGTTTTCAGATATGGAACTGGTCTCCCAACTGTTCAGTACAGTGTCGCATTCAACCTTTGGTGGTCACGTAATAGCTGAAATTGTGAGAACAGCCGATGGCGCAAGTGTGTCAAAGAATCTCGGAGCAAATACAGGCAAGAAAGCGGACCACTCATTGGCAGTACCTTTGCACGAAAAATTGGTTGTTTCGTTAAGAAAACTGGTGGCCGATGGGGACCTGATCCGAAATAAGCCTGGCGCGGCACTCTGGGTCACCGATAAGTGTACCTGGGTTGTTTCGAAGGCAACAATAGAAGCAGTCCGGGCCCAGCTGCTCAACGAGGGCCACAGTGGTATACCAAAATCAGTCGTGACTATCTTTGGGATCCTCAAAGATCATGAATGCATCGTGGCGACACCAGAAGGTGATAGCGTCTGGTATGCAGAGATAGATGACCCCGCTAAAAACTGGCGTCAAAAGTTGACCTTTCTGTGCTTTAAAAATGAGATCATCTGGCCTACGTCACAACCGGATTTGTTTGATGGCACCGTGACTCCGATAGACCGAAAGGGAAATCCTTTGGCTGAAGATCAGCCGCAGGTAAAAGAGGCCATAGAATCGCAAGTCGCCGCCGATACAAGCTTGGAGTCAGCTGTCTCTCTGCCATGCCCTGAACCAACCACCGTCCCTAAAAAGCCCACGAAAACCTGCAAACCAGATGGAAGTAGGGAGGGGCAGGTAACAAAATCCCGGAACGAAACGGTTGATCCGAAATCCAAAAGTACTACCAATAATGATGAGGGCAAGTTGGTCCCAGAAATAGGGCTTACATCGAAAGATGCTGCCGACAAATGGAAAACTCGCCGACAGATCCAGGAAGAAGTGCTCCGTCAAAATGACTTTATCTCCTGGTTACTTCGCGGCATTGCGACCAAACGTATTCGCGTGAATGAACCCAAGGCGCCTGTCCATGTGCTTGAGAATCACATTGCTCTTGTGACACCAGCAATCTTCAATGATTTCCTTGATAAAAATCGCCTTAAAAAGCAGATCTACGAGCGAAGGGCAGGGGACAAACGAGTTTTCACACTGCTTCAGAAAGAAATTGAAGCCCTCGATATTCACCAAAAAGGCATGAACGGAAAGAACATCGTATCAGTCAGTGTTGAGGGCGTCCGATCAAGGAGTGAGCTTCGCGTTTACCTGCTAAACCGCGACTGCTTCCCATCGTTGAACAACTTCAACGCCAACCCAGCAATAAAAATTCATCTCTGAACCCATCCGCTTAGCGAAGCTGAGAACCTGATACCCCACGTCCCAACTGCTATTTTCATGGAAAATAGATGACAATTTTCTTCGACTTACATGGAGTCCAACGAGCTGCTGCTGCTTCCTGATCACATAGAACGGCAATCGTTAAGTGGTGTCCGCCGTGGACGCTTGTTATATTCCGGCGTATCTTGCAAGTGATGGAACCAGAGACAATAAACGTTTGTCGATCTAACTCACTCCACTTGGCCGGAGACGGCGAGATCAGCGTCGCAAAAATGGTAGCTATGCAACAGGACGAAGTTCAGAGCTTCGATTCTCCCGGCTCGCGTCTATCCCATCTGTTGGATCGGATTGGATTCAAAGAGCAGCGAGGAAAGATGCAGGGTTTTTATCAATACCTTCGAGATAAAGATCCGGAAAATTTCGGAGATCTAAGCTACAGCACCGTCCGTGGTTGGTTTTCTTTATATTCGCCTTCCATCAAGAAAATCGCCTTCATAGTAGATGCCCTCAAACAGAACTACAGGATTCCGTGCGATGAGAAACACCTGAAGACCTGGTGGAAACTCGGTGGCATTTATCCGTTTTACCTGCCCGAAGCGAACAGTGGCGAAGAACTGAAAACTCTCGAGCTTGAGAGCAAAGAGACGCAGAACAAGCTGCTCTATCAAATTATGCGATTGATTTCCGAAGAGGATGGTAGTCTTCAGCACAGCCTGACCCAGGAGGAAATTCTATCTGTACTTGGAGCAACAACAGATTTTGCCCGGGACTTTGCAGACCCAAAACAAACCTCAGCGCCACAGCACTATCTCCGCGCAATAATTCGTGACCAAATCGCCAGGCGTGCGGACATCGAATCCTAGTTGATCAATACAAGTTGCGTAAGGCGGACGCGCTTCACCCGTCTCCGTGCACGGCGTTATTTCGATTCGTTAGAATTGTCCTCATTTCTCTGGGTATTGGTTCCCTCCCAATCCATTTCATCTCGGATGCTTTGGAATTTCCTCAAGATGTCCTTTAAAAACTCGACCTCTGCGGCAAGGCTTTGATTCGCGTTCTCTAACGACTGCTTCGACCGCTGCACATCCTCAAAAGAGGATTTAAATTCGCTGAGGGACTCTGCAACGCGTTGGGCTGTTGATTCTGAATCTGTGAGACGCCTCTCCAAGTCCTCAATAATAGAGCTCTGATTGGACAAAGACTCCTGAAGGCTCTTTGCACCCGCCCGGGTGTGAGACAACTCCTGTTCAAGGCGCTGACGCTCAACTGCTTCCAGGTTGGCAATGTCACGCTGCTCTTCCACTTGCTCCAGAAGTCTTGCCTTCTCGGTTCTATGCTCAGCAAATTGATCTTCGGCCTTGTTCCTGTAGCTGGCAAATTCCTCCTTGAGTTCGTCAAACTCGTCTCTTAAACGGGATAGTTGCTGATCGTGACGGTGTTCGAGGGCCGCTTTCTCGGAAGTGGCTTGTTCGAGCTGTTTTTTACGTTCAGTTATTACTTCGCCCTGAGTATGAATTTTTTCCTGCAACGCGATTTGCTTCTCGTGGTTAGCGGCCGCGGCAATTCTGAGTTGCTGATTGTCGACCTTGAGACTGTCTCTCTCGCTCTCCAGGTTCGCCAGTTTGGTCTCCAGCGTCTCAACCTCTGACTGTTTACCGGATAGCTTTTCTTCAAGGCCTCTGGCCAGCTCATCGAGTTCTTGCCGTTGGGTTTCGAACTTGGCTTTCGCTTCATTAATCGCTGACTGCTGTTCTTCCTCCAGCTGAAAAATCAATGGCCGCACGAGCTTTGCCAGGTACTCCGATCGCTCAGCGTTCAGGTCAATAGCTGCCTGGAACTCTGAGTCTTCGTAGGTGGAGTCGATGTCCAGCCCGTGAAGGTAGTGAGCAATCTTTGCGGTGGAGCCCTTACCAAGAATTTGGCGGACCTGGTATGGGTTTACTGGTTTCCGGCTTTCCTGCAGCTCTTCAACGGCTCTGATGATGTCTGCTTCGCTGATACTGGCTGGCCTACCCATACGTGCACCTTCCTATCTATTAAAAACAATAACTTAGACAACTAAGCGCGGACGGCGAGCTGTCTTGGTCAGTTTCTGAGTTTCATTTTATTGATTATATACTAACGAAACAAAAGAAACGCAAAAGAAAACGAGGAATAATAAAAGCGCGATAATAGGCATTATCCCACCTTATGAGTGTATAATGATGGGAGAGGGCGTTTTTTTGAGGCTTTCTGGAGGGTAAGACTGAAGAAATGCAAATAAGATCGTCAGGCTCGACCAGGAGTAATCTCAACGGTCTGCTCGTGCGGGGCCAATTTCTTCACATCAGGCCTGGAGGAAGTATCAGGCCCAGCCAGTATAGTTATGGGGTCTGAAGACACCAATCCGCAATGTTTTCGAAAAAAATAGCCTGCGGTATTTGGTTAAAAAGCAACCAGACCTTGGCGGCCATGATTTCCAGTGTACTGTGTTCGTAAATGACTGATTGGAGATGTACTGATGGCTCTGGGAAAATTTGAGAATGGAATCGCGGCCCATAAGAACGCAGTGGCGGATGCGATTGAACATCATGGTATCCATGTCCGGCATGTACCAGGCTACGCCTACACGGTGGGGTGCTCAGATATAGGATTGCCAGAGCTGCTGGTCGAAAAGATGCCGCGCGAGCAAAGTGATGAACTGCTGAGGCTTTTGTTTCTCGCGGCTGAACGGCGGGACACCCCGGCTAAGTCATGGGATGAGGTCGCTGTGGTCACTCCAAAGCCAGGTTTTGAGTCACTTTCGGTTGATCAGGTTAAGACGCGGTTGTTTGATGCGAGAACCCACTATGGGCATTGGAAGATTTCTGCAGTGAAAGTATTGGTGCCGGGAGTGCCTCGTGACTGAAGAGCGATTAGTGGATTTTCAATCTGCGAAAGAGGCCAGAGAGCGTCTCCGGGAAATCATCGCTTTTAACAGCCAAAACGGTTTTATTTTTGTTGAAGAAAGCTGGAGAGACATAGGGTTTGCAACGGTGTACGTGGTGGACAGAGATATCAACACTATTCATGTGTTCCCCTGGGCGCCGGAGAAAGTCTCTATAGAAATTCCGGCGGAATCGCTGCCTTGGGAGCTTCTAAATCTCTCCTTTGAGGTAATTGCAGATCCAAAAGTGTATGTGGACAAAACGCACATCCTGCAGAGCGAGGCGATTGCTGCAACTGCGTTGAATGCTGAGCTTTCCCTTGGAAGCGTGAAAGCCGAACTGCGGCCACACATACTTGCCATCATGGACCTGTCTTCTAAGTCGGGTTTGCGGGATCTATATCAGTTAGAAGGTGAGAGCCTGGTGCTGCCGAGGGACCGAATAGAAGCGATCGTGAGAAAAAAGTGTGGAAAAGAAAGTGACCAGTAAAAAGCTGACGACACAAACTCGCCCAACATATGCCGAGGCTTTCGATTCGAAGGTTCTTGCTCAGTATCCGGTTGAAGCGCAAGTAGCGCTTCTGGAGCTTATCCAGTCGGCTGAATCGAAGAACACGAAAAAAGCCACTGCGCAGGCTGTCCGGCACTACGTTGAGGTTTGGAACGGTCCTCTGCCCTGCACGCCAACTGACCTGTCGTTTTATCTCAATGAATACGCCAGAAGGCCCTCCGATGAAGAAAGCCCGGAAAACGCGGTGCTGGACAAGCGGAGAAATAAAAACCTCAAGGGTTTTTCGATCGCCACGCTTGAACAGCGACGCAGTCTATTCGGGAGCTGGCACAAGCGCACTTTTGGGGATAATCCAAACAATTCAGATGCCGTGCGGGCAACCATGCGGTCCATTAGAGTGTCTTGTGGTGAACCTCAGGAACAGGCGAATGCCCTACCCATGAGGATTTTAAAGAACGCAGAGGAAAAGCTGCGTCGAAACCGACAGATCGCACTGGAACATGATGACCGGCAATCAATGCTCAAATTCTCTCGAAACCGAGCTCTTTTGCTGACGGCTTTCTGGTTCGGATTGCGCGCGTCCGAATTGGTCAATTTGCGCATCAAGGATGTGGAAATGTTCTGGGATGAAGACCCACCTTGGATGCGAGTTACCATTCGAAGGTCCAAGACCGACAGAGAAGGAAGAGGGCAAAAAAAGCTTTTTGAAGCGTACCCGACTAAACATCTCTGCCCGATTTATGCGATCCGGCAATGGAAGGAGGACCGATTTCAAGGGGTCAGTGACGAGCGAAGTACGGATGGGCTTTTGCCGTTGTTCTCAAAAGTAGATCGTTGGGGCAACGTATGGACAAAAAATATCAACGCAAATTCGATGAATACTCTGATAGAGAAGTTGTTCACAGTTGATACCCAGGCCGCTCACGACCGATATACCAGCCACTCTATGCGTCGGGGATTGGCAAACTGGATGGACCAGGAGGATGGAAATCAAAAGGATATAATGGAGTGGATCGGATGGCGTGATCCACGAACAGCCTTGAGATACCTGGACGCTAGACATAGCTCGCCGACTGCCCTGACCAAGGCAAAGCTAGCAAAAGGACGGAAAGATGAATCTGACGGGTCCTAATCATTATTTATGCAGAGGGGGCCCAGTTCTACATCCATAGATCCAAGGTGTTAATGGTCGCTTCAAGCTTGGCCAGAATGACCGGCCACTCATTTGCCAGGCGGTCAGTCTTGCAAGACCTTGCCGACCTGTTTTCTGGATAACAGCCTTCTGACGATGGAGCGCTGGGCGGCCGGCTGTTCTGGTTTCGGCTTTTGGTCGATGATTCTGTTGAAAACTTCTTCCCTGTTGATCGCAACCTCGGGCGGGGCATCAATTGAAAGCTTTACCCTTGAACTGTCCAGTCGCGTAACGGTGATTTTGATGTTGTCGTTGATAATGATGCTCTCGAACAGCATCCTTTCTAATGTCAGTGCCATGGCGAATGACGTCCTTGTGAGATGAATCAGCGGTTACTGTAAATGAGTTCGCTCTTGGCGAAGACTCGTAAAGGTTGAGCTTCCTTAACTCTGTCTTTCCTGAATCCGGCATAGACTTCGATGGCCTCTATACCAGGTATTGCGTTATAGGCTGTTCTCTTCGTGAGCTGCGCGTAAGCATCCAGTGGATTAGTTGAAGGAACATCAAAGCGGTAAACCTTGGATTGGTCAGTAATGATGTCGATGCTGAACGCATGGGCCCGTCCAGGCCGCACCTCGCGGCTTTTTACGTCTCGGGCAAAGAGCATGCTGGCAAGGCTTTCAAGATAAAGGCTATCTATGTGGCCGGTCAGGCTAAGTCCTTCCAGGAATCCGGAAAGCCGGTAGCGCCACTCGATCTGGCCCAGTTCCGAGCATGCGGGTTTGAGGTTGTTCAGATACTCCAGTATCACTGAGCTGGCGCCGAGCAAGCGACTCTCGATGTCGCAAAACAAATCATTGGTCTGTTGTTGATTTAAAACGGTCATCAGGAAGGTTCACTCATGCGCTGGATGCGTTTGGATTGATCAGCTCGTAGGGCAACTCGCTGTTTGTGAGAACCCAGTCCAGCTTCTCTTGATAGGCCGGGTCGCTGACTTCTGGGTACAGATAGACCGCCGTCGGGGTCTCTGTGTCGGTGAGAAGGATCGACGCAAGGACTTCGGTGCTTTTAAGGTTGTAGCGAAGGCATTTGGTGAAGTAGCGGCCCGTTGCGCGGTACTTCTCAACCAGGTCCAACTCTTCACGGTTTTCGAAAGGCAACCACTGAGCATCGACCGTCATCAAGGACAGTGTGTCAGCTTGAAGGTTGCCTGTAGCGGATCGGGTGAATGTGGTGATGCAAAGCAAGTGGATTTGGGCATCCTCAGCAAAGAACGCCAATTCGGTCCCGTAGTTTTTTCCCATGCGCCGGTAAATGTCGTCGGCAAGGTAAATGGGGACGTCCGGCATGTGTTTGATGATCATCCGATGTCCAAACCGGGCTGGTTCGAACGCTTTCACCTCACCTATCATCAAACCCATGGGCTGGTTGTTGGCAGTGGCCTTGAGATCAGAAAAAAATCGCGCTCGCCGGCGAAGGATGTCGTCTTTATGCTCCACTGAAAACGGCTCAGGAATGAGCAGGGAATCGACGATAGCCTTCCGGCCCGAAATTTTCCCTTCGGCGGCCTCAAGCAAATATTTGCGAACCACGAACCAATTTCTCTTACCCGCCATTCGGGGAGACCAGCGGTTCAACCCTGCGTCCTCATAGAGAAGGTGCAAAAGCGATCGTACTGATAATTTAGCCGGGTCGGATTTCGTAGTTGGCGCCTGGGTAGATTGGCCCTTTATTGGCGAGGCGATTGGGGCTGTTCCGCGCTTGCTCAAACTGAAGTCCAGCCGAAGCTTGGTAATGCCGCCATCCTGATCTTCTTCAATTGCTTTCTGACCCAGTGCGCCGCGGCCCGATAGCTCGGGTGGAATCTCGTAACAGTCACATTTCGGATCGTGTTGTGGCCCGGTAAACGGCATGCGCTTCACCAAGAAAGAGTCATCGTCCACCTTGGACACATAGAGGGGAAGTCCCGGATCTTTGCAACCACAAAGAGGCCTGGCCCGTGTGCTATAGGCAGAGGCCAGAAGCGCTTGTCGCTCGGGATGGTCCGTCGGTACCAGCTGATCGTTCAGGATGAATGCCACCTGTGCCATATCAGCCTCGCTTTCCGTATGCGGACAGAATGATCAGCGCTTCTTGATTGGTTAGCCCATTACTGGCTCTATCAAGAAACAGGCTGTTTACGACAGGATCCTTGCGAGCCGCGCTGTAGATAACATTCAAAACTTCTGGAGTTGTTGCAGACTGCGGCGGATTCAGTTGAGCCAGAGAACGCGCCACGCTGATCTTTTCAGCCAATGCATCGGCTTTGATCTGTTGGAAATGCGCGGGCGGGTTGGGGTTGATCGTGTTGGAGCTCAACGTCTGTTCTTCTGATAACAGGTTCTCCAGGCTGAACTTAGGTAAGGGGCCCGGTGTGGAGTAAAACATCGGGAAGGTGAAATACGAGGCCACCACACCAAGAATGAAACCAAAAAGCAGTCTAATCATTGCGTGAGGCCTCTTCCTTTGCCTGTCAGATCTTCAATGCGGTTTTGGTGCGCCCGGCGAGGCTTTCCGCCACGTCGGCCGGCGTGATTGGAGACTGATCGTTCACCCAAACGGTAATCGTTATCTCGCTGGCACCGGCAGTTTGTTTTGTAATGTTGTGATCAATGACATAAAGCGCATCGCCATGCTGCCGGTGAGCCCGCATGTGATAGTAAACGGACGGTTCTGAGTCATAGGCCCAGGCAAATGTCTGCATTTTCGTATTTGCCATTGACCCCCATTCCTGGCGGATTTCCTGCTCGGACAGATACCCGTACTCTTTCTTGATTCGGATAAACGCCACATCAACGTTTACTGGTGCGGAAAAAGAGGTAGAGAACTCAGTAAAGGTTTTTGCGGCGGAAGACGAGCTATCCGTGCCTGAAGAATCTGATCGGGCGGATGTCTGGTCAGACGGCTTGTAGGTGCTGCCTGGAATCGACCCGTCGTGGTTCAGGGGTTCACCCGTCAGAGGGTTATTGATGCAGGTGACGCATTTCCCGCCAACTAATACGTGTTCAGTTGTTGAGCAGCCAGTTAAGGTCGCTGCCAATCCCAGTGACAAAGCAAGGCACTTTAATTTCACGAGGTTTCTCCACAAGATCGTAACTGTGTTTGCACACCAGGATCAGGGCAGACGGCGTGAAACCAAAGGACAGGAAATCTGTTTGCGACCGCCCATGAAGCTGACATCAATTGTGCCGCTGCAGGTGCGAGAAACCATCAATCAAAAGGTCACGGCTTAACGACCTTTTAAATCTGGTGCCGCAAGGAAGTTGTCACGATCATGACAACCAGTGGAAATCTCATCCTTGATTCTTGCCCGAACCACTGGGGTACGGCGCTTCCATGCAATGTAGGAATTCAAGGAGATAGTGCATCGCAAAGGGGGCCGTGGCAACATCTAGACGGCTTTAAGCGTGAAAATCTGCGGGTAATTGCGGCATAGACCATGTTTTTGCGTTTAATTTTCATCCAAAATAATGTCTAATTTGTAACATAGTGTAAGCGCCATGGCAGGTGCTTAAAAAAGTTCTGGCGACGTAACAAGGAAGTATCTCGATGCAGCCGTTTGCACTCCGAACCGTCATTTCGGCAATTATCCCTGCGATTTTAGTAGTCATCTTGCTGGCCCTGCTCATTGCCCAGCAATTTCAGGGGAACCGAATTTCACATTCCCATGATCCACTCACTCCCCTATCCGGGACGCCTTTGAGCGCGCTTCCGGACCTATACCCTGTCAAAAGCACTAACGGTGTCTTGAACTTGGACATCGATAAATTGAACCAGGCGGTAATGCACCTTCTGAGTCAGAAGAATCCGAAAGCTGCGGCGGATCTCATCTACATCGTCCAGGCGAACAACACCCTGTTGATGCTAGATCACGACAACAAAGTTCGCTTTTTCGAGCTGGTTGAGAAGTACCACTACGAAGACATATTGGAAATCCGAAAGCACAAGGATGCGGTGTTCAGCGTGTATACGGACATTGTGAATGGGATCGGTCGGACATTTGCCGGTACGGGCGTTGAAATTGTGCTCCATGACACGCGAAATCCGCTGGCCTCAATTATTGCCATCCAGAACCCCATTTCCGGGCGTCGATTGGGTGATTCGACGACCAATTTTGGTTTGGAGCTTATTCGTGAGTACGCAGCCGGTAAAAGCCGTGGCGTGAGTTTCATCAGCTATGGGCTGACGCTCTCGGATGGTCGAGACGTAAAGTCAAGCACGATCCCTATCTACGACCCTCGTTTCGGGCTCATTGGCTTCATTTGCATGAACATAGACGTTTCTAAGCTGGATGAACCACAGTCACAGGCCGCTCTGTCATTTCTTGAGAATTTTGCGGCGGTTAATGAAAACACAAAGATCAATGAGCTGATTGATCACTCAAAACGGAATGGCTGACCACAAGGACTGCGATAGTGAATACCATTTATATCTGCCTCGAATGGACCAAACCGAAGCTTGCACTGAATGGAAGCCAGGGATTCCGCAGATGATGCGATGGTGGCCAGCATTGTAGCCGTTTAATCAGCAGCCGAAGAAAGGGTGTCTGTGCCGGACAGCGGGGCGCTAATGCGTTCAAGCAATGTGTGTAAAAATTTAACCTGGAAATAAAAACGCTTCCCAGGAAGCCCCGAGATTTTGAGCCAAGGATAGGCCTATGTTGTTCGCAGTATTTACATCACTTCTCATCATCGGTATCACCATCACCTCTTTCCGTGCGGTTCAGGGATCTTTTTGGTCCATGGTCTTTAATTGGGTCGTCGCGGGTCTTCTATTGGGACTATACCTGGCAGTGGCCGGCCATTTTCCAATATATCGTTACGTCGACGAGCTGATGATTACTGCTCTCACAATTGCCTTATTCGGGAACCTGGCTCTCGTAATCTGGATTTCTAGCCTGAAACGGAAATATCGCAGTCAGACGAAGGCTATTGCGATGAAGCAGAATTTGCTGGCTATCGCGGCCCATGAGCTTCGAACTCCAATTACAAACCTGCGCTCTCAGGCGGATCTGGCGGTCAATTACGTCGGTCAGAAAGCCCTGAGTGATGCTGAGAGCATTCTGCAAATGTCGTTGGACGACCTTGACACTCTGGACCATCACGTTAAGGCGATTCTTGCCCTGGCCGCCCTGGAAAACGGAACACTGGCCACACATAAAGAATGGTTTCCTGTCAGCAAAATCGTGCTGGATCTGAACAGCCAGTTTGCGGGCAAGGCCAACGTGGCACTGATCTGGGAGTGCTGCAAAGATGAGAAGCTAAGGGTTACGGAACTTTATACTGACTATGATCTCATCAAGGTGGTGTTACGCAACGCCATCGAGAACGCTCTGAAGCACACCGAGGATGGTTTCGTTCGTCTGTCCATGACGCTTGAGGAGGATTATGTCGAGGTCACGGTGCAGGACACTGGCAGTGGGATGTCGACAGAAGAAATGAAAGCTCTGCATTGGCACGGAGACGCACTCACCCATGGCATTCGGCGAGGTAAGGATGGGTGGGGCATCGGGATCCCTGTCATGAAAGCTTTCACGGAATTTCTTGGTGGAACTATTGCTATTGATTCGAAGGAAGGTTTTGGCACCAAACTGAGCCTCAGATTACCAATAAGCTATCGGCAAGGAGCAACGGGGACACTTGGCTCCAAGCGGGAATCTGATGAGGTGGACTTTCATCCAAATCTCGATTTCTCAGCTGTTGGTCAACGTGACAATAAACTGAGGGTATTGCTCATCGACGACAATGAGACATACCTGCAACAGATGCACCGAATGTTTGCGCCGAAAATTCTTGAAACCAGCCAGGTTCTGCTGGTCACCTGTAATGACCCGATCCTGGGCATCTCGCGTTTAGAGGAAGAACGTTACGACCTGCTGCTGGTTGATTATCACATGCCGCAAATTGACGGGCTCAAGCTACTTGAGTGGCTGGAAAATGATGAAGCTCATCCGAACCAGGATATAACCAAAATCATGGTGACGGCGGATCCGAACATCCCACAGTCAACGCGCGGAGCCATTGTAAAGGCCGGCGCTCGTATCGTGTCGAAAGGTATGTCTATCGAGGACTTGCGGATGTTGGTCTTGGAGGCTATTCGTCAGAAGTTCAATCCACAGGATTACAGCCGATCAGCTAGCTGACGCTTTCCTACTGATGTTGCTCACTTATTGCAGTTGAAATCGAAGTTATCTATCAATGGGCTGCATGCCGGATGAGTCCCTCTGAGCCTATGGGCAATCGGACAGCCTAAGTTCGGACGACGGGGATATCGGACCAACGGGTGGTGTAAGCTGGGGATAAATTTTCCCGGCGCATCTGCCAGTCCGCATTTTTGTGGATCTGACGCCCAAAGCGGACCGTGTTTTTACCCGAAATGCTGTTGATCTTATCCAGGGTCCGCATCAGCTCCTGATCTCGCTTGTCGTCCTCAATTCGACTGAAAAAGTCTGACTGGCATGCACCAGGCACTCGAAAGTCGGAAAGCACGATGCCTGCCTTGTTGTACTTAAATCCATCGCGCCAGAGCGCCCTAGCCAGAGTCACAGCCTGTTTGCATATCTCGCGGGTGTCCGCGGTCGGATACGGCAAAGCAATGCCCCTCTGGTTCGCATAGTGCTCGCTCGACCGGTACCGGCTGGTTGACATGAAAGTTGCCAGATACCCGCATTCACGATTTTCCTTGCGCAGTTTCTCGGTGGCCCGGGCTGCATGGTGCGACACGGCCGCGAGCATGGAGTCCAGGTCGGTCACCGGTGTTCCGAACGATTTCGAACAGAGGATTTGTTTTTTGGCCGGGGCCACTTCCAGAAGGTCGGTGTGGCACGGAACTCCGTTCAGCTCTCTAACGGTGCGCTCGACAACGACCGAAAAATGCTTTCGAATCCATTTGGGATCGGTATCCGCTAATTGGAGCCCGGTTTCAATCCCAAGATCCGCCAACCTTTTACTCAGTTTGGAGCCGATCCCCCAGATCTCGCTGGCCGAGACCAGCTTCAGCAGACGGCGCTGCCGGTCGCGATCGGTCAAGTCCACCACGCCTCCGGTTGCCGGATACTTTTTGGCGCCGTGATTGGCCAGTTTTGCCAGCGTGGGACTGGGTGCTACGCCGACGCAAATCGGCAGGCCGGTCCACTGCTTCACCACGTTTTTGAGTTGATGCCCAAAATCCTCATAGGACACGACCGATTCAATGCCGGTCAGATCGAGAAACGCTTCATCGATGCTATACGGCATGACTCCGGGCGAAAAGGTTGTCAGCGTCTGGATAAAGCGAAAACTCATGTCGCCGTAGAGCGCATAGTTTGAAGAGCACACCACCAGGCCGTTCTTCTCGACGTGCCCCTTCAGCTCGAAGATCGGCTGCCCCATCTTGATACCCAGGGCCTTTGCTTCGGTATTGCGCGCCACCGCGCATCCGTCATTATTCGAAGCCACGACAACTGGACGGCCGACCAGTGAGGGATCGAACACGGTTTCACAGGCCGCGTACATCGCGTTTACATCGCACAGGGCGAATATCTGTTTCATTTCAGAGTGCATGCACGACGGTGGTTACGACCCCGAAAATTTCGAGTTCATCTTCATCGCGAAGCGTGATGTCCGGGTAATCGTCGCTCTCCGCTCGGAGGACAGGTTTGCTGGGGTCGCTCAAATCGAGTCGTTTGCATACAAACTCCCCGTCGACAGAGGCAATGACGATCTTCCGATGTCCGGGAGGGAGGCTGCGATCAACGACCAGAACATCCCCGTCATGAATGCCGGCTTTTTCCATCGATGAGCCAGAAGCGCGGACAAAAAAGGTGGCGGCCGGTGTGCGAATGCAGAGGTCATCCAAGGACAGCGTTTTTTCAATGTAGTCCTGGGCCGGCGATGGAAAACCCGCTTTAACGGTATCGGCGTAGAGTGCAATTGAACGTTGGAACTGTTCGGCGGGACGGAAAATTTCTGTGATCAACATCTTGGCGTTCCGATTTGATGTACTGTATGGATGAACAGTATATTTATTCAGAGTGCCAGAGGCGACCCCTGTATTTAGATTATGCATTGTTATACCAGATCCGCATTGGGCATCGCCCTATTCCAGCCCGCGACTCCGGAGAGTGACGCAACTTGGTAGAGGGCTTTTCCATCCCGAGCAACGCGCGGCGAAGCCGTGCCCAGGTTATGTAAGGTTATGATAGGAAAAGGAAGGAAAAGACAGGCTGACTAAAGATGCGATTAACGAGAGGTTGGCGCCGGACTCCAGTTTGTACGAATCATAATGCTGATCTGGTATAAGAAATCATCTCCAGCTAAAGCAACGGCTTCGTTTCAAAGAGGGTAGTCTCAGATTATTCGCCTGCTCCATCGATCGCCTTCGAATCGCTTGAACACCCCAGAATGGTTGCCAAAAGCCAGGACAGCGTTTGCGGCCAGGACTTTAAGATAGCCGGCGACGACCTTTTCCGGATCAGGAACCTTTCTGGCGTCTGCCTCAGACAGTTTATTGCGGGACTTCATGATTTCTGCCACCTCGGTTGGCCAAGGGAACTGGCGAAGAACTTCGATCAGAATTTCCCGCGCCGTGAATTCCCGGTCGATCGGCATCTTGGGCAGACATTGCTCCATTATGAATCCTTGCCAAGCAGAGCGAGGTACAAAGAACATCCATTCTCCATCGACTGGAACGCTTTTGCTGCCGTCAGCCGGTGGAATGACGTAAGAGGACTGCCTTGCCTCCAGGCGCAACAACTGGCTTTTGTATTTTTGATGGGCCAGAGCGTCGCTTTTAAATGAATCCTTGGATTTCAGCTTATTGGAAGCACGGCGGCGGGCCTCATCTCGCATTCGGGCCATTTCGGCGTGATAGGCACGCTTCTCTTCAGCCGCTTTTCGCTCAGCATGCTCTCTGGCCATCCGCTCAGCCCTCGCTTGCAGCTCTTGGCGAGCGTCGACGGTGCGCTTCAGATCGAGGGTCGGCAACGATTCTGACGAAATCCTCCAAAAAGCGCATTAACCATCTGTTTTACAAGCCTTAAATTAACTATTTCATCACGTGCAGACGATGCGTTACCTGCTGTATTCCCACACCCAGTAGCCAAAAGCCGTGGCACATAAAAGCCATGTGCCAATAACGACTGCGGCCGCAACGTGGCTGATCGGCTTGATTGCCACTTTAGCTGCTTTCGAGCGACTTGCTTCTATCACATTCGATGGCGTCAGCTTGATGACAAGGACGATGCCCAGCGGGACCAAGATAATGTCGTCAAGATAGCCCAGGATCGGCATGAAGTCCGGAATGAGATCAATTGGACTCATGGCGTACGCTGCGATTGCGAGCAGCCGAACGACTATGGGGGGTATTCGGGTCTCGCGCCACAAAATAACCGTCAGCGCATCATGCTGAATGCGTTTTGCCGCAGCTCGCAGCCTGCCAAAGATCACGGTAGACATCTAACTACTCCTTGCGCGATTGGCATCACTCGCAACTCTCAGGGATGATCAGGCCGAGACAATAGCGGGCTATTTAGCCAGGCTTGTTTGTAGTTGTTTCAACTGACCCTGGAGGACAGCTTTTTCCTGCAGTAATTCGCGATTCTGATCGTTGAGGAACTGGTTTCGGTCGTCAGCCGCTGCCACGCGCTCTCTGAGGTCGGAGATCCGCTGCTGGCAGGCCGCGAGATGTTTTTCAGAATCCGTTAGG
>OJBX01000430.1_pt1 | contig 17817 bp, 11 predicted proteins | sample 1590751 | NCBI WGS metagenome assembly OJBX01 (sample SAMN05416780, study PRJEB24817) | seawater metagenome | isolation source: Sea water | place: Canada:Atlantic | collected 2013-07
TCTACACGTAAGGAGTCGTCGGCAGCGTCAGATGTGTATAAGAGACAGATATTCAGCGCTCGGTCGCAGAATATTATAAGATCAAGATGTCTGACATGCTGTCCAAACGTCGTAATCGTTCTGTTGCGCGGCCACGGCAGATTGCCATGTGTCTAGCCAAAGAGCTGACCAACCACAGTCTGCCCGAAATAGGCGACGCATTTGGAGGCCGGGACCATACGACGGTGTTACACGCATGCAAACAGATCAAGAAACTGCGGGGTGATTCGCAGGATTTGGCAGAAGATTATAATAACCTGTTGCGAGCGCTAACTACCTGATTTTAGCGCGCTGGTTCGGGCATCAATCTATTCATACACAAAAAGCTTATCTGAGATCGGAATATGCAATTTACAATTTCCAGGGACGCAATCATCAAGCCCCTTCAACTGGCAGCGGGTGTTGTCGAACGACGGCACACATTACCGGTTCTGGCCAATGTGTTGCTGACGCTGAAAGATGACATGTTGGAAATCACCGGTACTGACCTGGAGGTAGAACTCATTGGTCGGGTGCCGGTTAAAGCGGGCAGCAAGGCAGGGGAAATAACTGTGCCCGGTCGCAAGCTAATGGACATCTGTAAGTCGCTGGCAGACGATGCGGTTCTTGAGTTTGCGCTTGATGAGAATAAATTCGTTGTTAAAGCGGGTCGTAGCCGCTTTACATTGGCAACCCTGCCCGCTTCCGACTTCCCGGTTACCGTTGACGAGCCTGGTACTTATGAAATCGGTATCAGTGGTCAGGAGTTAAAACATTTGATCGATTCCTGTGCCTTTGCCATGGCGCAGCAGGATGTTCGCTACTATCTCAATGGGATGCTTTTTGAGCTGGGTAGTTCCTGGCTTCGCGTTGTGGCTACTGATGGTCATCGCCTGGCAATGCACACCACCGGCAGTGAGACGGGTGTTGATGAAGTTCAGCAGATTATTGTGCCTCGTAAAGGCGTTCTGGAATTGTCGAGACTGCTGTCTGAGCCTGCTGAAGACGACCTGGTGCTGGTATTCGGTGCAGGTCATATTCGCGCAAGGCTGAAGGATTTTACTTTTACCTCCAAGCTGGTTGACGGAAAATTTCCGGACTACCAGCGGGTACTGCCCAAAGGTGGCAATAAAACTGTTATTGGCGAACGTACGCTGTTGCGCCATGCGTTCAGTCGCGCGTCTATTCTGTCCAATGAAAAGTATCGCGGGGTGAATCTGCAACTGGGTCAGAACGAGCTTAAAGTTGTTGCCAATAACCCGGAGCAGGAAGAAGCCGAAGACATGGTGGCGGTGGAGTACGAGGGAGAGACACTGGAAATCGGGTTTAACGTGGGCTACCTGATTGATGTGCTCAATGTTCTGGATAGCGACAAAGTGAAGTTTACCCTGTCAGATTCCAACAGCAGTGCATTGCTGGAAGCAGTTTCTGCTTCCGATGCGCTCTATGTTGTCATGCCCATGCGGCTTTAACAGTTAATCCCTGGGATTCCATGGCTGTTATCCAAAGGTTGATGGTGGACCGCTTTCGCAATCTGGAGGCGGTCGACATTCCTCTCTCTTCTGGTTTCAATATTTTCTCTGGCAAAAATGGCAGCGGCAAAACCAGTTTGCTTGAGTCTATTCATGTGTTGAGCGTCGGGCGTTCTTTCAGGACGCATAAGATCGACCCGCTGGTTAATCGCGATCAGTCGGATTTTTTGATTTTTGGTAATCTTGGTGATCAGGGGCGAATCGGGCTGGTAAAAGCCAGATCGGGCAGAAATGAACTTAAATATGACGGTGAGCAGCAACGCAATTGGCAGCTAGTCGCTGCCACCCTGCCCCTTCAGGTTCTGAATACCGAGAGTTTTCAGCTTCTGGAAGGTGGTGGCAAAATCCGTCGGCGCTTCCTCGATTGGGCTGTGTTCCACGTGGAACATTCTTACCTGGAAGATTGGCGGGCCTACCGGCGGGGCATATCTCACCGTAACAGCTTATTAAAGAGTGGTGGTGCAACGCTAAACGCACAACTGGATGCATGGGATGTCGAGTTGGCTAACCTGGGTCAATCCATTCATTTGAGTAGAAAGGATGTGTTGCAGGCATTCGGCGGCATGCTTAAGGATGTCGTCAATGAGTTCCTACCCGGTAGAGAGGTAGTTCTGGAGTACAAAGCAGGCTGGGACACAGAGCTTGAATTTGCTAGGGTGCTTAAGGAAAATCGGTCGAGAGATGTCAGGTATGGGATTACATTGAATGGTCCTCACCGTGCTGATTTTGTCATCAAGGTTAATGGTGTCGTTGCGACTGAAATATTAAGTCGAGGACAACTCAAGATGCTGATCTGTGGTCTGAAGATTGCCATGGGTCGCTTTGTTGAACTCAGCTCCGCGTCAGTCAATGTTGCGGGAACAGGTCAATATAAGTGCATTTATCTGGTTGACGATCTCGCCTCAGAGCTCGACCAGGCTAACAGAGAAAAAGTAATAACAAGACTGGCGGCCTCAGGCGCGCAATGCCTCTTTACAGCTGTAGAGGCAAAAGACCTCGAGACAGCCAGCGAATTATCTGACAGATCAAGTAAGTTCCACGTGGAACATGGTAAAATACAGCCATATCAGTAATACAAGCGGAGAATAGCATGTCTAATGAATCAACCTACGATTCGTCCAGTATTAAGGTACTCAAAGGCCTTGATGCCGTGCGTAAACGGCCAGGTATGTATATTGGTGATACCGAAGACGGCACCGGTCTGCACCACATGGTTTTCGAGCTGGTTGATAACTCTATCGATGAGGCCCTGGCCGGGCATTGCGACGAGATTCGTGTCGTGGTTCACCCCGGAGAAGGTATTTCGGTGTCCGACAACGGCCGTGGGATTCCAACCGAAATGCACAGTGAAGGTGTTTCTGCCGCTGAAGTGATCATGACAGTGTTGCATGCTGGTGGAAAATTTGATGATAACAGCTACAAAGTTTCTGGCGGTTTGCACGGTGTCGGCGTCTCAGTTGTAAATGCCCTGTCTGAAGAGCTTAAACTGACCATCCGCCGTGGTGGCAAAGTGCACGAACAATTCTATGCCCACGGTGTGCCGCAGGCGCCATTGTCGGTTGTGGGTGATACCAATATTTCGGGCACAGAAACATTCTTTAAGCCATCCAGCGCTACCTTCAAAAATATAGAGTTCCACTACGACATTCTGGCCAAGAAGCTGCGGGAACTGGCGTTTCTAAATGCCGGTGTTTCCATCGTGCTTAAGGATGAGCGGAGTGGCAAGACAGACACCTACAAATACGACGGCGGCCTGCGTGCGTTTGTCGAATACCTGAACAAGAACAAAACATCCATTAACAAGATTTTCCATTTCCAGGTGGATCGCCCGGACGATGGAATTGGTGTTGAAATAGCGCTGCAATGGAATGACAGCTATCAGGAAAACATATTTCCTTATACCAATAATATCCCACAGCGCGACGGCGGTGCTCACATGGCCGGGTTTCGCAGTGCCTTAACGCGCGTGTTGAAAACCTATATAGATAAAGAAGTTGCTGCCAAGAAAGGCAAAGAAGTGACGACCACGGGTGATGATGCCCGCGAAGGGCTGACAGCCGTCATTTCGGTCAAAGTGCCGGATCCCAAGTTCTCGTCACAGACCAAAGACAAGCTGGTTTCTTCCGAAGTTAAGACCGCTGTCGAACAGGAAATGGTCGGTCACTTTACTGACTTCCTGCTGGAGAACCCACAGGAAGCCAAACAGATTGTCAGCAAAATGATTGATGCTGCGCGAGCGCGTGAAGCTGCGCGTAAAGCAAGAGAAATGACACGGCGCAAAGGTGCGCTGGATCTGGCGGGCCTGCCAGGTAAGCTCGCGGATTGTCAGGAAAAAGACCCTGCTCTTTCCGAAATTTATATTGTGGAGGGTGACTCTGCGGGTGGTTCTGCAAAACAGGGGCGTAACCGCAAAAACCAGGCCATTCTGCCACTGAAAGGTAAGATTCTGAACGTGGAAAAAGCACGTTTTGACAAAATGCTGAGTTCTGCCGAGATCGGTACACTGATCAAGGCACTGGGCTGCGGCATTGGCAAGGAAGAGTTTTCCCCCGATAAGCTACGTTATCATCGCATCATCATCATGACCGACGCCGATGTCGACGGTTCACACATCCGTACCCTATTGCTGACCTTCTTCTTCCGTCAAATGCATGAGCTGGTCGAGCGTGGTTATATTTATATCGCACAACCGCCCTTGTACAAGGTACGCAAAGGCAAGCAGGAGCAATACCTTAAAGACGAGGGTGAGCTTCGTAAATACCAGACCCAGATCGCGCTTGATGGTGCGAGTCTGCATGTTAATCCGGAGGCACCCGCAATTTCAGGCGATGCTCTGGAAGAAATGGTGCGACAGTACAACACGACCTACAGCATGATTGAACGTCTGGAACGGCTGTACCCTTCAGAAGTGATGGAAGCAATTGTATTCACACCACCGTTGACAGAAGCTGAGTACACGGAAGCAGGGATCAACAGTTGGCTGGAAAAACTGAGCAAGGAATTGCATGACCTGCATCCCAAAACAGCCCAGGGTTACACCATGCATCCGTATGAGGACCCCGAGCGCCATATCTTTCTGCCAGAGATCGTACACAGCCTGCATGGCCTGACCCGCGAATACCGATTCTCAAAAGACTTCTTTGCGTCCGGTGAATATCGTTCCCTGACGCGACTCGGGGTGATGCTTGAAGGATTGATTGAGCCTGGTGCGTTTGTCCAGCGCGGAGAGAAAAAGCAGGAAATCAAGACATTCGCAGACGCATTGCAATGGCTGACCGACGACGCCATGAAAGGTCATTACCTGCAACGCTATAAGGGCCTGGGCGAAATGAACCCGGCACAGCTGTGGGAAACTACCATGGATCCCGAAGCAAGACGTATGTTGCAGGTGACCATCGAGGACGCCATCAGCGCAGATCAACTGTTCACTACGCTGATGGGTGACCAGGTCGATCCACGTCGGGAATTTATCGAATCCAACGCCCTGGCTGTGCAGAATCTGGATATCTGACGGCCCCACAACTTCAATATAGCCATTGCAAAAGACGCCATCGGTTCGAGTGACTGATGGCGTCTTTTTAGATATAAAAAACAGAAGCTTAGAACCAAAAAGCCATCATCAAGAGTCTGCAATAAAATCCAACTCGTGACATCCAGGTCACAAAACCCTCACAAATTCGTCACGCCACTGACATGCTAACGCTCTACCCTTGAGGCCGCTATAAGCGAATGACATTTTGGTAGGCAGCAGTTTGAATCAGTCGATCAGTCAATACACAAAATATTGGCATGGCCCTGACCACATCTCGATTAATGCCTTCCAGTTATTTCTCCAACAGGCATTTCAGAGGTATACATGGCGCAACGCAATTGGTTTCAGGCACTCCCCCGTTCTGGTAATAATTCGGCAATTGACACAAATCGAGGTTTAAAAAAACGCGGTTTGTTGTCCGCCGCCATAGCCGTTGCGCTGTTTTCGACGAGTGTAAGCGCTCAGTTCAATGATGGGCTGCTGACTGGCCGGGTTGCTGAATCAGGCAGCGGACGTTCACTGGAAGGCGCGATTGTCACCATTCCCGGCACGAGCTACCGTGACTATACTGATGCCAGCGGTCGTTACTCAATTCCCGATCTGCCTCCCGGTGATTACACACTTGAGGTAACTTACGTTGGTCTGGCACCAACACGGATGGAGGTGTCTGTCTCCGGGGACCAGTCCACTGCCTACAACATCGATCTGTCTCGCCTTGACGGTGTCGAAACCATTACAGTGAGCGCAAGCCGGACCGGCACAGACCGGGCGATCAACGAACAAAGAACGGCGGCCGGCATCGTCAACGTGATTTCGGAAGAATCATTTGGCGCCATGCTCGACGGAAACATCGGCCAGGCCATGCAGCGACTGCCAGGCATCAGTGTCAATCAGGGGCAGGACGGCGGCCATGGCGACATCAATATTCGTGGTATCGCCGGTGAGTTCAATTCAGTTCAGATTGATGGCAACCGTGTGCCCTCCTCTGGATCCAGCAACAGTTTTAACCCGCGTCAATTGGCTGCCGATGGCGTTACCAAAATTGAAGTGATCAAGGCGCCAACACCCGACCGCGATGGCGATGCAGTCGGTGGAATTGTCAATATGGTCTCCCGCAGTGCTTTCCAGCGCCAGGGTCGGGAAATGAGCCTTGATGTTGCCGGCGTGCTAAACGAGGAGCCCAATAACTGGGGTAGCTCGGCGAACTTCTCATACTCTGACATCTATAGCGTCAATGGCGGTGAAAAAAATCTGGGTATCAGTTTTTCCCTGAGTCGCTACGACAGCGACCGTTATTCCAGAAACTCTGACATGGACTGGGTTCAGGTAACGCCGGAGACGAATCCCGAGCTTGAGCTTGCTGCCAACGGCCAGCCGGTCTGGTTTATGGAATCGACTCACTTTGAATACGATACCCGTACCACCGTCACCAATACCCTGAGTGGTTCCATCGATTTCAGAGTCGGTGACAATAACTCATTCTATTTCCGTCCTCTGATCAGTGAGTATGAACAACGCGGCGTTAAGTACGAGACCGACATAGATATAGATACACGCTTCCAGAATGAGGCAGGCGGACGCAAAACCTACGCCGAATTGACACCGACTTATGGCCGCGGCACCGAAGACAGTGAAGCGTCGCGCGGCTGGATTGGCACACTGGAGGACAGTAAAAACAACCTGTACTCATTCTCAGTGGGTGGTCGCCATGAATACGATTCCGATACCCTGAGCTATGACCTGTCGTATTCCCGCAACAAGAGCACTATCACTGACGACAGTGAGCTGAACATGCTGATGGAGCCAGATGACCCATGGTTCATCTTTGAGTACGAAGTAGTTGATGTGAATGCAGGTGATGTCCGCGTCAATGGACTTAACGGTCAAGATCCGACAGACCTGAGTCTGATGTCTGAAGGTGAGTTGGAGAAGATTTTCGGCAACAAAGAGGAAGAAGTGTTCAGTTCGCGTATTGACTGGCAGCGAGCTTTCACCCGCGGCAATGACACTTTTACGCTCAAGACGGGTGCCAAATACCGCGTCAGCAATCAGATGCGTGACATTACGGTCGATGTGTATGAAATGGATGACAGCTTTCCGTTCGCTGATGTCCTGGTGCCAACAGACGATGTTATTTTCCTGAAACAGAAATACTACGATGCTCAGCCACAGGTTGCACTGGACATGCTCAGAAGCAACCCTGAGTTGTTCGAATTCGTCGAAGACGGATCACTGGAAGACAGCAATGTGGAAGACTACGACGCCGAAGAAACCATCTCGGCGGGCTATGTCATGGGTACCTATGAAACCGGTATGCATACCATCATTGCCGGTGTCCGGCTGGAACGTTACGAGTGGTCCAACCTCAACAAGACAGTGAGTTTTCTCAATGAAGTGGGCACGGTTACGCCAGTGCGTAGAGGCGATTCGCATTCATTCCTGTTGCCAGGCATTCATTTCCGGCATGAACTGAGAGATAACCTGATTCTGCGTGAAAGCTACAATCGCAGCTACGGGCGTCCGCGATTGAGTGAACTGTCGCGAGGTCGATGGGTCGATGATGAAGGCAATATCGAAGACGGCAATGCCAATCTGGTGCCGGCGATCGCCGACAACTTCGACGCTCAGCTGGAGTACTACACTGAGCGCGGTGGTCTGTATTCCGTTGGGGTTTTCTACAAGGACATCACTGACTTTAGCTACACGCAGACCTACAACTTTGACGAACTGGACGCGAACGGAATTCCGGTGCCTGCCGAAGGTGGAGACTTTGAATACGAGCGTCCGGTGGATGGCGCCAATGCCACCAACTACGGCCTGGAATTGATCGCCCGACAGGATCTCTATTTCCTGCCCGGTGCACTCGACGGGTTGAGCGTTGCGTTGAGTACAACGCTGACCGAGAGCGATGCCGAGTACCCTAACAGGACAGACGGTCGCGACCTGCCACTGGAGGGTTTTTCCGAGCTACTGTATACCGCCACGCTAAATTACACATGGCGGAACCTTGATGCGCGCGTCGACTATACCTATCGGGATGACTACATTGAGGGCCTGGGCAGCACCATTGAAAGTGATGAGTTTTATGCCGCCGAAGACCGCATTGATGCTGAAGTGCACTACAGCTTCAGTGATCGGATGCGCGGTTTTATTACTGCCACCAATCTCACTGATGAGCCGCAGGTGTCTTACCAGGGTTATCCTGGATTTGTTGAGGACACCAGCTTCTCTGGACGCAAATACACGATTGGCCTGCGTTACGATTTTTGATACGCCCAGGCAAAAAACGTTAAAAAAGGGGGGTTGCTTTGCAACACCCCTTTTTTATGCGCGCAGTATGGCCAGGCGCAATGCCACCTGCAGCGGTCGCCGTCATGGTTTATACTGACGGAAAAAGCATAAACGGGAGAAAACATTGGAGATCATTCCACAATCGATATTCCCCAGCGTTGTCTGGAGCACCCTGTTCGACGACCGCGAAAGCTTGAACATCAAGCTACTTGAACAGGCCAGAGCAATGCAGGCAAGCAACCCGGCAGGCGTAGCGAACACCAATGTGAAGGGCTGGCAAAGCCCCGGCATTCTCCAGACCCTGACTGAATTCGAAGTCATTAACCGCAGAATTCTGCAGGTCTGTCAAAGCATCGGAGACTCGCAGAACTTTTCCCGAGATGTAATCTATCAGCATCAAGCCTGGATCAACATCAGTCCGCCGGGCGCATCCAACAAGATTCACTATCATGCCAACTGTCATTTTAGCGGCGTTTATTACATCAGCCTCAAGGCACCTGAGTGTGGCAGTATTTTCTTCCGGGATCCCCGGGTCGCCTCCAGAATGTTGAGCTACCCGGCTGATAAACCAACCCAGTTCACCACCGACGAAATGTCCATGCGGCCCGAGGAAGGAAGGATGTATGTGTTTCCAGGCTGGCTGGAACATGGTGTCGAAGTCAACCAGAGTGACCAGGACCGGGTAAGTATCAGTTTCAATGTACTGGCCGCTCGCGGACCGGCACGGTAGTCGCTGGCACTTTCGCTGCGCTCTATGACCAAAAACTGCGGCTCTCAGGCACGCCGCGAGCGTTTGGGGCCAGTCGCAGTGTCAGATCCTCTATAACAACCAGCTCCTCCGGGTTGAGGCCAGCGCGGGCGTGCCGCCCGCAATTGAAATCGCACGTGCGTAAAAACGGCGTTTCGAGTCTGTCCATTTCTTCACTCTCCGCGCTATGGCCAAGATGCGCCGTATTTTCAGGAAACATCGCCTGATTTTTAACACAAAAGTCATGGCGGCAAGACATTATAGCGATCGGTCGTTCACCGCAGACGCGCGTCTTTACAGGCATCTGGGTGTGAAAGAAGTTTAAATGTGGCCTTGCGGTTTGAATGAAAGTTCTGTAGTTTTGAAGTTGTGACAATTTGCAACATATTTGACGGGGCGGTACAACAGTCCTTCAGGACGGCCTGCTCTTTCGTCATCAATCAATCCGAGTTGGCCAGAGAGTTAACCCTAACTCATTGTTTTGTCACAGATAAGAAAGTTCATAAAGGTAAAAAATAAAAAAACGGAGAGACTTATGAATCCAAAAACCCCGAATGACGCTCGACAACGAAGAATACCGCACAAACGCAGACTGCTTTGTGCAGCGATTTCACTGTCCCTGACCCCACTGGCGACGCCTTCATTCGCCCAGGAGCAGGAAATCGAAGAGGTCGTGGTTACCGGCTCCTTTATCCGCCGAAGCGAGGGTTTCAGCCAGGCATCTTCAGTAACTCAGGTATCCGCCGAAGACCTGATCGACACCGGGACACTGAACATGGGTGAGGTGATTCAAAACCTCAGCTTTGTTAATGGTTCGGCTTCCGCAACGACCAATACCATTCAGGGCACAAGCTCCCTCAGCAACTCCGTTGACCTGCGAGGCCTGGGTGCAAGCTCGACGCTAACGCTGCTCGACGGCAAGCGTGTGGTTGATGAAAACCTGAACAACATGATCCCCACCATCGCCATCCAGCGTCTGGACATCGTCGCTGACGGTGCCGCGGCACTTTACGGTAACGAAGCCGTGGCCGGCGTTGTCAACTTCATACCGTACAAGTCCTATGACGGATTCAAGCTCGACACATTCACCGAGCGGGATTCACGTGGCGATTACGAAGAACATTCGGTTCAGGCACTGTGGGGCGAACAGATCGGTCCTCTCGATGTTGTTCTGGCCGGCCAGTTCCGTACCAACAGCCGTCTTGCCTGGGACGAGCGCAACAAGCTGACCAATTCCGGTCTCGTGCTTTCGGGCAACGCACCGGGTAACTGGTATGTTCCCGACCGTGACGCCAGCGGCCAGTATACCGGCGACCGCTCTTCTGCCATCGACCCGAACTGTGGATCGCGCACAGAGCGCACGGATTACGTGGAAGGTGCTAACAACAACCCATTCGGGGCTGCACTGGGTGCCAACTGTTACTTCGACTTCGGTGATACCCGAAGCTTCCGTGAACCACAGGACATCACGCAGTACTTCAGTAACGTAACCTGGGACGTCACCGACGACCTGACGCTGTCCCTGCAGGGTTATCGCACCAAGTACCACTCGATGACCTATACGTCGACGTCCAATCCCGGTGACTCCCGCGTCCCCGAACTTCCGACTGTACGCGGCGAAATGCCAGGCAACCCTTTCCGCGCTGTCAATGCCAGCAACCAGCCGCTGTTCGGCTTTGATGCCAATGGTGACGGCGTGCCGGATCGCGGTACCGTGGACGTTAATAACGACGGTCGCATGGACGCCCTCGTGGCAGGCACGACTGGCGGCCCCGGACTGATTCCACTGTATGAAGATGTCCAGGCGCGTAGCTTGCGTCCAATCAACAAAACCCATACTCCATCGGACGGCCACACCACCGATATGGATAACCTGGGTAGTTACACCGACCGTGTCAGCCGTTATTCATTCCAGGCTGACTTCGCCGTGCCGTTTATCGAAGGCTGGGAAGGTATGGCCGCGTACACCTACGGCGAGGCCAACCTGAAGTTCATGTCGAACCAGAACTACGACATCGAAGCCATGAAACAAGGCCTGAACTGTGACGTGGTCAACGACCGAGAAGCCTGCTACAACCCATTCTTTGTAGTGGATCAGTCAACCAACAACACGGTCCACGTGATGAACGCGGTTGCAGGTCGAAGTTATGAGTATACCCGTGACACGCTGGCGACGGTCGACATCGTGCTTAACGGTGAGCTCCCCATTCCCGGCGGTTTTGAACTGCCTGGTGGTGTAATCGGCGCCGCCGTTGGTTACCAGAACCGCGCCAGCAGCTATCGCAACACGCCTTCTCTCCAGGAGATCCGTGGCGATACTTTCATCGGTACTGCGGCCACTGAAGCGGTGACCAGCGGTAGCCGTGATGTGGATGCGTACTTTGTGGAACTGGCGATCCCGTTACTGCCTTCCGTCGAGATTGAGGCAGCAGTACGCCGTGAGGAATTCAGCACCGGCCAGGAATCCACCGACCCGAAAATTGGTGCGACGTGGCAAGCCACCGACTGGCTGACTCTGCGTGCCACCCGTGGCGAAGCGTTTATCGCGCCATCCCTGGAGCAATTGCTGAATCCGGTCACCTGTGGTCTGGATGAAATCACCGACCCGTTTGGTCCTCACTCGGGCTTTACGGTTGCCTGTGGCGGCGGTAATCCGACGCTGGAAAACGAATCGGCAGAATCGAAGCAGTTGGGCATCGATCTGGAATTTGATAATTTCGATTTCCATGTCACCTGGAATGAAACCGATTTCGCGAATCGTATTGTTGGCACCAGCGGCCAGCAAATCGTCAACGCCGACTTCCAGGATTTCAAGGCCGCGACTGGTTTTGCCGGCGACGGTACGGTTGGCAACAGACCTTCGGCTGCACAGCTGACAAGCTGGGTTAACAGCGGCGCTTCCGATCCGTCCATCATTCGCGATCCGAACAACATCCAGTCGATTCTGCGTGTAGACAACACTGGTAGTGTTAACGCGGAACGCGTGAAGGTGACAGCCTACGATATCGTGGCGAACTACCACTTCGGTTTTAATGACTGGGGTGATTTCCGCATTGGTTTGCAGGCAACCTACCTGGATGAGTTCCTGTTCCAGGCCAATGCTGACGAGGATATCGTCGACGGCGTTGGCATGCAGAACGACGCCACCGGTGCCGCACCGGCGCTGCCGGAATGGAAAGCCAATCTGACGTTGGGATGGTCGAGGGGCAGCCACTCCGTGGTATCAATCGTGCACTATGTTGATGATATGATCTATGATGGCCCGACATTCAGCCACATAGACTTTTTCAGTGGCACTTACCGTCCGGCTAATATCGTCGACACAGGCATCAAGGCCTGGACTGACATGGATATCGCCTACACTTACCGTGGTCTAGAGCTGTTTGATGGCGAAATGGCGTTGAGCATCGGTTCGCGCAACGTATTTGACCGTGAAGCACAGCGTACGCCGCAACTGGCGGGTGTACTGGGTGAGTTGCAGGACCCGATGGGTCGTTCAATCTACGCACGTCTGGTCTACGACTTCTAAGTTCGTCGCTGATCGATAAAAACAGGGGCTCTTCGGAGCCCCTTTTTTTATGCCAGACCTGGTATCCAGATGAAGACACGTCATCGGTGGAGTTGTCACGGATCTGCGCACACCCGGTGTTGCCGACTGTGCGAACCGACTTTAGGCGGTTGCTGCCGGACCGTCGGCGTACTCAAGGCCGAGTTCAAGGCGACGGGAATCGACCCAGTCGAGAAACTCCTGATTCACCTCTTTGGAAGTTTTGCCGGTCACATTGATAGGCTGGCCTATAATCAGTTTGATGGTGCCGGGGTTCTTGCGGGTAGTCCCCGCCGGCCAATGGCTGCCGGCATTGTGCAACACAGGGATAATCGGCGTTTCCGTGGCGACAGCCAGCTGCGCGCCGCCGCGGGAGAATTTGCCGAGTTTGCCAGGCGCTGCCCGAGTGCCTTCGGGGAACACCAGAATGGAGACACCTTCGTTGATGCGTTCGCGACCCTGTATCAACAGGGATTTGCCCGCCTCGCGGGGTTTGCTGCGATCAATGGCAATCGGACGTTGCAGCCGCAGTGCCCATCCCCAGAACGGAATATCCAGTAACTCCTTTTTCAGAATCGGGCAGGCGGGACTGAACAACTGATACAGAAAGATGGTTTCCCAGGTGCTCTGATGATTGCTGAACACCACCACGGGTTGACCCGTCAGATTGTTAGCACCCTCGATTTCGTAGCGCACGTTGCTGGTGATACGTAACCAGCCGATCACCAGACGGCACCATAGTGCATAAAGATAATACCGGCGCCGCGGCGTCAGTATCCAGAATACCAGCACGATCGATACCGAAATAATAAAAGTCAGGCCGGCGTAACCGAGGAAAAAAAGTATAGCGCGAATTTTGGCAATCATGATTGGTCAACACCCAATTGGCTGTCACTGAAAGCTGCCAGATCCGGGTATATCCGGATGTTGGCGAGATCTGCGGGCAGGCCGGCGTCCAGCGTGGCCTGCCCTTTGCCGGAAAGCACCAGTACCGGTTCACACCCGGCACTTTGTGCCGCTTGCAGGTCCCGCAGGCTGTCTCCCAGAAAAGGTGCGTTGCTTACCGTGACGGTAAGCTGTTGGACAATTTCTTCAACAAGGCCTGGCAACGGTTTTCGGCAACGGCAGCCATCGTCGGGGCCATGCGGGCAATAAAAGAAACCGGTAATGATGCCGCCGGCTGCTTCAACCTGATCATTGATGCTTTGATGTATACGGGCCAGTACAAATTCGTCGAACAGTCCGCGCGCGATGCCAGACTGATTGGTCGCCACTACGACCTGGTAGCCGGCTTTGCTGAGCCGCGCAATCGCATCGATGCTACCCGGCACCGGGATGCATTCGTCGACTGATTTGATGAAGGCATCCGAGTCTTCGTTGATGACGCCATCGCGATCCAGAATAACCAGCTTTGTCATGCTGTTTACGTCGTGTGTAAGCAGGAAATGTCAGCGACGTGCAGGAACAGTGTGCGCAGTTCCCGCAGCAACGCCAGGCGATTGTTCCGCACTGCTTCGTCATCTGCCATCACCAGTACATCGTCGAAAAACGCATCCACCGTCGCGCGCATCCCGGCCAGTGCTTCCAGTCCCTGATTGTAGTCTCGCTGTTTGAACATCGGCGCAACTGTCTGCGCCATCACAGCCAGGCGTTCAGCCAATGCAATTTCCGCGGGTTCGCTGAGAAGAGACCTGTCTACCGAGACTGCCGCAGCGTCCGGTTGTTTTTGCAAAATATTGGAAACACGTTTGTTGGCTGCGGCCAAAGCGGCACTTTCCGGCAGTGTACTGAATTGCTGAACCGCTGAGACCCGCAAGGCAAAATCCAGCGGTTTGGCGGGTTTTAATTCCATAACCGACTGGAACACGGCGGGCGAGACGCCGTCACCGGTATACCAGGCACGGAAGCGCTCGAGCATAAATTCAAACACCTGAGTGGCAGTGTCGTCCGGTACGCTCAGGCCCTGTTCGGTGTATGCCGTCAGCGCCTGAGTGATGGCGTTGTGCAGATCCAGATCCAGTGATTTTTCCACCAGAATGCGCAACACACCCAGCGCTGCACGTCGCAGTGCAAACGGATCTTTGGAGCCGGTAGGTGGCTGCCCGATGGCAAACAGACCACAAATGGTATCCAGTTTCTCAGCGACAGCGAGAACGGCTCCGGTTTCACTTGCTGGCACGGCGTCGCCGGAAAAACGTGGCTGGTACTGTTCGTTGATGGCATTGGCCACCTCGCCTGACTCATTGTCATAGCGCGCGTAATACTGTCCCATGATGCCCTGCAGTTCCGGGAATTCGGCGACCATGTGGCTGACCAGATCACACTTGCCCAGCAAGGCTGCACGTTCGCAATGCGCCGGATCGATCGACAGCGCAGTGGCAATGTTGGCGGCCAGTGCCGCGACCCGTCGCGACTTCTGTTCTACGGTGCCCAACTGTTGCTGAAACACAATCGTACTCAACTGCTGCAGGCGCGACGCCAGTGTCTGCTTGCGATCGCTTTCAAAAAAGAAAGCGGCATCAGCCAGTCTGGGGCGAATAACGCGTTCATTACCGGCAATGACCTGCGCCGGATCCCTGCTCTCCAGATTGGCGACAGCAACAAAGTTCGGCAGCATGTTGCCGTCCTTGTCCAGCACGTAGAAGGTTTTCTGGTGATTCTTCATTGATGAAATCAATGCTTCGGGTGGCACTGACAGAAAGTGATCATCAAAGCGCCCGGTCAATGCAACCGGCCATTCCACCATGCTGGTAACTTCTTCCAGCAGATCTTCGTCGATGCGAACTTCGGCATTAAGCGCGGTACCCTGCGCCTGAACCTGTTCGCGGACTTTGTTTTTTCGGGCTTCGTAGTCGGCGATCACATAACCCGGCTTCAATAGTTTCGACTCGTATTCAGCCGGTGATGCCAGTGAAATATCAGTGCCGCAATGGAAGCGATGGCCATGGGTAATCCGGCCACTTTTTATACCGAACAATTCTGTATCAATAACATCGTCACCGAACAGCATCACCAACCAGTAAACCGGACGAACGAATTCATCGCGTGTGCTGCCCCAGCGCATCTTTCGCGGGATTGGCAGTTTCGCCAGTGACGTGGCCACGATACCGGGCAACAACGCCGTTGTTTCTTCGCCGGCTTTGTCGGCCCGGAACACCAGCTTTTCAACACCGTCTTTTTCAACGGTTTCCAGTGCGCTGATATCAACACCGCATGAACGCGCGAAACCAGACGCGGCCGGTGTGGCATTGCCGTCTTTATCGTAGGCCGCCTTGACGGCTGGCCCGAGACGTTCCACTTTGGTGTCAGCCTGTTTGACGGAAAGACGTTCGACCCTGGCGGCCAGTCGACGCGGACTGGTGAATGCCTTGATGGCGCTATAATTCAGGCCGGCACTGTCCAGCCCGGCCTGCAAACCGGCAATAAAGGCGTCGGATAATCCGCGCAGGGCTTTGGGCGGGAGTTCCGCACAACCAATTTCTACTAAAAAATCTTTTTCTGTATGGCTCATGGTGTCAGTTGGCAACGCTGTCGGTAAATTGAATGAGGGGTGACTCAGCCTTTCAAAGCTGCTTCGCGCAATGCCGCCGGTGCCAGTGGAAAACCGAGTTTACGTCGGCTTTCGTAGTAGGCTTCGGCAACCTGGCGTGACAATGTGCGCACGCGCAAAATGAAACGCTGGCGCTCGGTTACCGAGATGGCCTGACGGGCATCCAGCAAATTGAAATAATGCGACGCCTTCAGCACCTGTTCGTACGCGGGCAGGGCCAGACCTTTTTCAATCAGAGTTGAGCACTGAGACTCACATTCGTCAAAACTGCTGAACAGCGCATCAACATTGGCATGTTCAAAATTGTAGGCGGACATTTCCACTTCGTTCTGATGGAACACATCGCCGTAGGTCACGATGCCATCAGGGCCGTCCGTCCATACCAGGTCGTACAGACTGTCGACACCCTGCAGATACATGGCAATGCGCTCAAGGCCGTAGGTGATTTCGCCACTGACCGGGAAACACTCGATACCGCCGACCTGCTGAAAATAGGTGAACTGAGTCACTTCCATGCCATTCAGCCAGACTTCCCAACCCAGGCCCCAGGCGCCCAGCGTGGGAGATTCCCAGTTGTCTTCAACGAAGCGGATATCGTGCACGGTCGGGTCAATACCCAGATGCTTCAGCGACGCGATGTACAGATCCTGGATATCCGGCGGGGATGGCTTAAGAATAACCTGAAACTGATAATAGTGCTGCAGACGGTTCGGGTTTTCGCCGTAGCGGCCATCGGTCGGGCGGCGTGACGGCTGCACATAAGCACAGTTCCAAACATCGTCCGCGCGGCCTAAAGACCGCAGCGTCGTCGCTGGATGGAAGGTCCCTGCACCCACTTCGATATCGAATGGCTGCAAGATCACACAGCCCTGATCGGCCCAATAGCGTTGCAGCTTGAGGATCAAGTTCTGGAAGCAGGTTTCTTTATTCGCTTGAGGGGCCATATTTCGGGTTTTCGCATCCGTTTTCATTGCACTGCAACATACGGTCGAAAACCCCAGCGATCAAGAAAGATACGGTGTTAATTGGGATAAGTTAGGGGATTCCGCCGGTTAGCCCGGATACGGACAGCCTTTACGGCCACAAGATGTCGACCCTTGCGCGGCTACGAAAGAATCGCAGACCGAGCAACGCGTCATATCTTCAACGGTTTCAGCGGTGCCTTGGGTTTCCCTGCGGGCTTCACGCACCTTGTCATGCTTACGCTTATCCAGCACTTCCTGGCGGCGCTGAAGGTACTTAAAGCCTTGCCAGACGACGAATATAATCGCGCCGAGCAGCAATATCTTGGGAAGTGAAAATCCAAACATGCCTTGTTGTAAAACCTCCGGGCAACATGAGCAAGAGAGGTGATGTGAATACGTGAGTCCCTTCTTCCTTGGGAGAAGGACAGGATGAGGGATTTCGCGCCATTCATACTGTATAACGACCCTCACCCGGCGCTGCGCGCCACTCTCTCCCGAGGGAGAGGGGTTTTAGACCTCGCCCGGTAAGCTCGACGATCCATCACCAATCGACAGCAACGACGCGTTGCCGCCTGATGCTGTTGTATCGATGCTGAGCGAACGTTCATGAACGTTCGCTCAGCATCGATACAAC
>OJBX01000434.1_pt1 | contig 17571 bp, 12 predicted proteins | sample 1590751 | NCBI WGS metagenome assembly OJBX01 (sample SAMN05416780, study PRJEB24817) | seawater metagenome | isolation source: Sea water | place: Canada:Atlantic | collected 2013-07
TGTTGCCGATTTTTCGTGTCAGGCGCGCCCAGCCATCCCAGTCACTTTCATCCATGCCGTCTTCAATGGACAGAATGTTGTAATCAACCGACAGTTTGGCCAGGTAATCGGTGAACTGTGCCGCATCATAAACCGCATTTTCACCTTTCAGGTTGTACTTGCCATCTTTGTAGAACTCGGAAGATGCACAGTCCAGCGCCAAGCGGATATCAGCGCCCATCTTCAAGCCGGTGCTCTCTACAGCGGTCATGATTGCATCCAGTGCTGCCGCATTGGACGGCAGGTTGGGCGCAAAACCGCCCTCATCACCCACCGCCGTGTTCAGCCCCTGCTTTCTGAGCACAGACTTGAGGCTGTGGAAAATCTCGGCACCGTAACGCAAGGCCTCAGCAAACGTGGGCGCACCCACTGGCTGCACCATGAATTCCTGAATATCAACGTTGTTGTCAGCATGCTCGCCGCCATTGATGATGTTCATCATGGGCACTGGCAATGTCATGCTGTCCTGCGTGCCATTGAGCCCGGCAATCCAGGCATACAGAGGCTGTTTGTTGGCCTGCGCTGCCGCCTTGGCGGCTGCCAGTGATACCGCCAGAATGGCATTGGCGCCGAGTTTGGCCTTGTTGGGTGTGCCATCCAGGTCGATCATCATTTTGTCGATCGTAGCCTGGTCTGCCGCATCATGGCCGATCAGCAGGTCACGGATATCCTGATTGATATGCGACACCGCAGTCAGCACACCTTTACCCAGGTAGCGCGAAGAATCTTTGTCACGCAGTTCCAGCGCTTCACGTGAACCGGTGGAGGCTCCTGACGGAGCGCAGGCGCTGCCCATGATGCCATTGTCCAGCGTCACGTCTGCCTCAACGGTGGGGTTACCGCGTGAATCCAGTACTTCGCGCGCGCAAATGTCTTTGATGATAGCCATAGTGTTCCCTGTTGTGTTCAGCTAGATATCTGTCTTAGCAAGTTAAATGGTTGTCTGTAGAGTTGCCGATAGCGTGTGTAGAATTGCCGATAGCGTCTGAAAATCAGTCGGTATCAATAGGCGGAAACTGTTTTACCAGGTCATCGACCTGTTTCATCTGGGCCAAAAACGGCTCAAGCTTGTCCAGCGGCAAAGCGCAGGGGCCATCACACAACGCCTTGTCGGGTGTCGGATGTGCCTCCAGAAACAGCGCTGCCAGCCCCTGACTCATGCCCGCCCGCGCCAGCGTGGTGACATCGGCACGTCGCCCATCGGCGCTGGCGGCCAGGCCACCAGGCTTCTGCAGAGAATGGGTGACATCAAACATCACCGGATACCGGAATTTTTTCATGACCGAGAACCCCAGCATATCCACCACCAGGTTGTTGTAACCAAAACTGGAGCCACGTTCGCACAGCATCAGTTTGTCATTACCGGCCTCTTCGAATTTGCGCAGAATATGTCGCATTTCCTCAGGGGCCAGAAACTGTGCTTTTTTGATGTTGATGAAGGCACCGGTGCGCGCCATCGCCGTTACCAGGTCTGTCTGCCGTGACAGAAACGCCGGCAATTGCAGAATGTCTGCCACCTGCGCAACCGCTTCCGCCTGGGCCGGTTCATGCACATCTGTGAGCACCGGCACGTTAAACCGTGATTTGATGGCCTGCAGAATCATCAGGCCGTTTTCCAGCCCGGGTCCGCGATAGGAGTTGATCGAGGAGCGGTTAGCTTTGTCAAAAGACGCCTTGAACACGTAGGGAATACCCAGCCGACCACAGACATCAACATAGTGTTCGGCAATCTGCATGGCCAGCTCGGCCGACTCCAGCACGTTCATGCCGCCAATCAGGACAAACGGCAGATCGTTGCCAAAGCGCACATGCTCATTGAGCTGTAACTGGATAGCACTCATTTAGCCGCCGCTGCCTGATGCGCCAATGCCGCGTTAACAAAGCCGGTAAACAGCGGATGTCCATCGCGCGGTGTGGAGGTAAATTCAGGATGGAACTGGCAGGCCACAAACCAGGGGTGGTCGGGCGCCTCAATCACTTCAACCAGTTCGCCATCCATGGAGCGTCCGGCAATGATCAGACCCGCCGCCTTCAGCGCCTCAACGTAGTTGTTGTTGACCTCGAAACGGTGCCGGTGACGCTCCACAATAACATCCTTGCCATAACATTGATGGGTCAGTGATGTTGGCTCCAGTCGACATTGCTGGCCGCCCAGGCGCATGGTGCCGCCGAGGTCAGAGTTTTCGTCGCGCAGCTCAACGCCGCCCTCTGCTGTTACCCACTCGCTGATCAGGGCAACCACCGGATCCTTGCTGTCAGCTTTGAATTCGGTGCTGTGTGCATCGGGCAGCCCTGCTTTATTGCGCGCGTATTCAATCACCGCCACCTGCATACCCAGACAGATGCCCAGGTAAGGAATCTTGTTTTCACGTGCATACTGCACCGTACTGATCTTGCCTTCAACGCCGCGCAGACCAAAACCGCCAGGTACCAGAATGGCATGAATACCTTCCAGCAACTCGGTGCCATGCACTTTGATATCACTGGAATCGATGTACTTGATGTTGACCCGGGTACGGGTCTGTATGCCGGCATGACTGATCGCTTCAATCAGCGACTTGTAGGCTTCCAGCAACTCCATGTATTTGCCAACAATGGCGATATTGACTTCTCGTTCAGGGTTGAGCTTGGCATCCACCACACGGTCCCACTCGGTGAGATCCGCGGTCGGGCATTCCAGGCCAAATTTGCTGACGATGATTTCGTCCAGATGCGCTGCACGCAACATGGAAGGCACACGATAAATAGTATTGGTGTCAGGCAGAGACACCACCGCCGGCAGGTCCACGTTGGTGAACAGGGCAATCTTGCGGCGTGCCGACTCGGCAATTTCCTGCTCCGATCGGCAGATCAGCACATCCGGCTGAATACCAATAGAGCGCAATTCTTTCACTGAGTGCTGTGTCGGTTTGGTTTTGGTTTCGCCAGCGGTAGCGATATAGGGGACCAGCGTCAGGTGCATGAACAGCGCGTGCGATGACCCCAGTTCCACCCGCATCTGACGCACGGCTTCCAGGAAGGGCTGCGACTCAATGTCACCCACGGTACCACCGATTTCGACCAGCGCCACGTCAGCGCCGGCGGCGCCATCAACCACGCGGCGTTTGATTTCATCGGTAATATGCGGAATCACCTGAATGGTGGCACCAAGATAGTCACCACGACGCTCACGTCGAATGACTTCTTCGTAAACACGGCCGGTGGTGAAATTGTTGCGCGCACTCATGGTGGTGCGAATAAATCGCTCATAGTGGCCCAGATCCAGGTCTGTTTCTGCGCCATCTTCCGTGACAAACACTTCGCCGTGCTGAAACGGGCTCATGGTACCGGGATCCACGTTGATATACGGGTCCAGTTTGAGCATGGTTACTTTGAGTCCGCGGGCTTCGAGAATCGCCGCCAGAGATGCTGAAGTGATGCCTTTGCCGAGTGAGGATACCACCCCACCGGTAATGAAAATATATCGCGTCATTAACGCCCCATCCTATGTCACTGATGGGGCTACAGGTTACCAGAAGCGCCCAACATCGACAAACTAAATATGATCCTGTCGTGAAGGCATTTGCCAGCGTACTGCCCAGCCCGCACCTTCATCAACAGCCTGAAAACCTTCACACACACCGACCCCGACTATCCAGGCCAGCTTATTATCGATATACACCAATGGCGTCCGCTCTCTCACCCAGGGAGGAATAGCCGACTCCTGCAAAATCTTTTTCAGCGCTCGCCGGGGCCGACCCGGCAAGGCGCACTGCTCGCCACCCTGACGATAACGGATCACACACTCGCCGTCGGGAAAGCGCATGGCCTGATCACCGGCGCTGCCAGCGGACGCCTGATACAGGCGCAGTATGCCATTGCCGGGCAACACCCGGGCAACCAAGCGGCCATCACCCTGCGGCCGCCAGGCATAACCCTCGGGCGGCGTGGGTGGCACCGGCTCCAGCGCCTCAAGCACATGCAACTGATCGGCAAATCGCCGCAATTGCCAGTGCTGCCAGTTGACCTCTGGCTGCGCGTCTTCGCCAGCGCCCAGTAATTCTGCCTGTACGCGCTGTACCAGACGCCAACCCGGAGTCTGCCCGGTCTCGCGCAGCAGCCAGTGACGAATCACCAGCCGTTGCAGGGCCGCCGACAGGTTCAGCAGACTGGCACAATTCAGCCGGTCGCTGTCCGGCGACAGAATCGCCAACCACCTTTCCGCCACTTCTGTCAGAATCTCGTCGGCATCGGCACCCAGCTCTGCCGTGCGTGTTACGCTTTGCCGCCAACCTGGCCAGTGCGACGCCAGCGACGGCATGATGTGCTGTCGCAAATAATTCCGGCTCAGACGGTCATCGTTGTTACTGTCATCTTCCACCCAGCATACCGTATGGCGGGCCGCCCAGCTTTCCAGTTGCTCGCGTGGCAACGCCAGCAGCGGTCGCCACAGCATGCCGGCGCCCAGTGGGCGGCTTTCCGGCATGCCTGCCAGACCACGCGGACCGGCCGCGCGCAACAGGCGCAGCATCACGGTCTCCAGCTGATCATCCTGGTGATGGGCCAGCAGCAGCGCTTCGTCAGCCGCCAGCTCCTGCTCAAACACCGCATAACGTGCCACCCTGGCGTCTGCCTCCAGGCCCTGCCCCGCCACCCGCGTGACCCTGACCTGATGCGCGACAAAGGCTATATCAAGCTCGCCGCACACGGCCTGGCAATGCGCCTGCCAGTCCCCGGCATGAGTACTGATGCCATGATTGACATGTACCACCCGCAACCCGGCAAAGGGCCATGCTGGCTGGCCCTGCTTTTGACTGTGTTCCTGATCCGCCTGCGCCAGTAAACGATGACAGGCATGCAGCAGTACCATGGAATCCAGACCCCCGCTGACACCCAGAACCAGCCGCTGACAGGCTGGATACTGCTGCCGCAAACGCAATAGCGAACTCGCCAGGACCTGTTCAAGGTCCTGGCGATCAGTTGCCAGCAAATTCATTTGCGTGCGGGAATAGTCGGGTTCAGTCGGTTGGCTGCCCATGCTGACGATCAGCTACTGATACCATAGCTCATCAGGCGTTTGTAGCGTCGCTCAACCAGGTCGTCAACGTCCATATTCTGCAGTCGCTCGACCTGATCAATCAACGCCGTTTTCATGTTTGCTGCCATCGCCTTGACGTCGCGGTGCGCGCCACCCAGTGGTTCAGCGATGGTGGTGTCGACGATGCCCAACTCTTCCAGTCGGGTTGAGGTTACCCCCATGGCTTCAGCTGCGTCGGGCGCATGCTCGGATGATTTCCACAGGATTGTGGCGCAACCTTCCGGGGTAATGACCGTGTAGGTGGAATACTGCAACATGTTCAGGTGGTCGGCGATGCCGATGGCAATCGCACCACCGGAGTTGGCTTCGCCGGTCACGGTGGCAATCAGCGGGGTTCGTACTCGCGACATCATCGCCATGTTTTCGGCAATGGCTTCATTGATACCGCGTTCTTCGGCATCAATGCCCGGATAGGCGCCGGGAGTATCAATAAATGACAATACCGGCAGCTTGAAACGCTCCGCCATCTGAATCAGGCGACGCGCCTTGCGGTAGCCTTCCGGTCGCGGCATACCAAAATTGTGGCGCACCTTTTCCTTGGTGCCGCGGCCTTTCTGATGCCCGATCACCATCACCGGTTTGCCGTCCAGACGCGCAATGCCGCCAATCAATGCCAGATCATCAGCAAACAGACGATCGCCGTGCAATTCATCAAAATCTTCAAAAATATGCTGAATATAATCAAGGGTATAAGGTCGCAGCGGATGGCGCGCAACCTGGGAAATCTGCCATGAGCTCAGGTTTCCGTAAATTTTTTCCGTCAGCTTGGTATTCTTTTCCTTAAGCTTTTGAATTTCATCACTAATATTGAGGTCGTTGTCATCACTGACAAGACGCAGTTCATTGATCTTGACTTCAAGATCAGCAATGGGTTGTTCAAAATCCAGATAATTCGGGTTCATAATCGCTTCTGTTCCGGCCTGAGTCGGTCAATTAGGACTGTAATGATAACAAAGATAAGCATCAGCGGTAAGCAATGCTGACAGCGTTTGCGCCACACAGCAGATGCAGCTCCTGAATCAGGGTCTGATCCGGCAGCACCTGCCAGTGTTCGCCCAGCTGCAGATTACCGGCAATTTCCGGACGCCGGTAGCGTATGCGCACCGGACAGCTGGGTGGTGTTTCCGGCGGCATCAGTTCCGCGTTGGGCGGCATCGGGTACTCATCGGCGTGTTCCTGTGGGTGACCGTTGGCCAGCGTATCGGGCACCGCCGCCGGCGCCTGCCGATACGGTTGCAGCACGCCGGCCAGACGGCTGGTGAAATCCGGCGTCATTGCTTCGGCCTGCAGCTCCAGCTCAATGGCCTTGGCAAAACGCTGACGCGCCTGGGTCAGGTTCAGCACCTCGCGCGCCCTGCCGCGCATCGCACCCTTGAAGTCATCCATGGACACCTGACAATCCACCACCAGGATCGCGTCCTTCTGCAATAACTCGCGGAACTGCTCATATTCCTTGGCAAACAGGGAAATCTCCAGGCGACCACTGCGATCATCCAGCGTGATAAAGGCGATATTGTCGCCGCGCTTGCTGCGCATGGTGCGCGTGCTCACCAGCAGCCCTGCCACCCACTGACTTTCACGCTCGGGGCGCAGATTCGCCAGCCGGTCCCGGGTCAGCTGCTTAAGCTCGGGCAGGTACTCATCAATCGGGTGACCACTCAGATACAGGCCCAGCGTATCGCGCTCGGCCTGCAGGCGTCTCTGCTGGGTCCACGGTCGCACATTGGCCACGCCAGTGCTGATTTCCGGCTCGGGCACTGGCGCAATATCGCCAAACATGTCCAGTACACCGGCGGCCTGGTTGCGACTGCTCTGCTCGGCGGCCTGCACGGTATCGGGCAGCGCTGCCATCAATTGCGCGCGCGTGTGATCAGTATCGGCGTCCACCAGATGATCCAGCGCGCCAGCGCGGATCATCGCTTCCAGGGCGCGTTTGTTGACCGTACGCAGGTCCACACGCGTGCAAAAGTCCAACAGCGACTTGAACGGACCACCCTCGCTGCGCGCGGCAATAATGGCATTGATCGGGCCTTCACCCAGGCCCTTGATCGCGCCCAGTCCATACACAATCTCGCCCTGCGGATTGACGGTAAAGTTATAGGCACCCACGTTGACATCGGGCACCACCAGCGGCAATTTCATCTCGCGGCATTCTTCGATCAGGGTCACTACCTTATCGGTATTCTGCATGTCCGCTGACAGCACCGCTGCCATGAAGTAGGCCGGGTAATGTTTCTTCAGCCACGCCGTCTGATAGGACACCAGCGCGTAGGCGGCCGAGTGCGACTTGTTGAAACCGTAACCGGCGAACTTTTCCATCAGGTCAAAAATCGAACCCGCCAGCTCGGCACTGATGCCACGCTCAGCAGCGCCGGCCAGGAAGAAGCTGCGCTGCTTGTCCATTTCTTCCTGTTTCTTTTTCCCCATGGCGCGGCGCAGCATGTCGGCGTTACCCAGCGTAAAGTTTGCCAGCACCTGGGCAATCTGCATCACCTGCTCCTGATACAGGATGATGCCGTAGGTGTTCTTTAGCACGGGCTCGAGATCCGGATGCGGATAACTGCTGTCGGCTCGGCCATGTTTACGGTTGATAAAGTCGTCCACCATGCCCGACTGCAACGGACCGGGCCGGAACAACGCCACCAGTGCCACGATGTCTTCAAAACAACTGGGCAACAGCTTGCGAATCAATTCTTTCATGCCGCGTGATTCAAGCTGGAAAACGGCGGTGGTTTCGGCGCGCTGCAACAACTCATAAACCCGCACATCATCCAGCGGTATATCGCGAATATCGAGTTTATTCTCCTCGTGTGCAGCTTCCTGCGCATTGATCATTTTGACAGCCCAGTCAATAATGGTCAGTGTCCGCAGACCCAGGAAGTCGAACTTGACCAGGCCCGCGGTTTCAACATCGTTCTTGTCAAACTGCGTTACCAGACTGTCGCCGTTTTCATCACAGTATAGCGGCGAGAAATCGGTCAGGCGCGTGGGCGCAATCACCACGCCACCCGCATGTTTACCCACGTTACGGGTAATGCCTTCGAGTTTGAAGGCCATTTCCATGATTTCCTGCGCGTCCTCGTCGCCGTCAATAAACTCCGGCAACTGCGGTTCCATCTCCATGGCTTTGGTCAGGGTCATGCCGGGTTCGAACGGTATCAGTTTGGAAAGTTTATCAGCCAGGCCATAGGACTTCCCCTGCACCCGTGCCACGTCACGCACAACGGCTTTTGCTGCCATGGTGCCGAAGGTGATGATCTGCGAGACCGCTTCCTTGCCATACAGCTCGGCCACGTGAGCAATGACCCGGTCGCGCCCTTCCATGCAGAAGTCAACATCGAAGTCAGGCATCGATACCCGCTCCGGATTCAGGAAGCGTTCGAACAGCAGGTCGTAACGCAGCGGATCCAGGTCGGTAATGCCCAGTGCAAAGGCGACAATGGAACCGGCACCCGAACCACGACCAGGGCCAACCGGGATATCATTGTTTTTGGCCCATTGGATGAATTCCATCACGATCAGGAAGTAGCCCGGGAATCCCATCTGGATGATGACGTCGAGCTCAAAATCCAGCCGCTTGTAGTACGGCTGGCAGAACGCTTCAAACTCGTCCTCAGGTGCCTGTTTGCCCCGGATCTCCCGGAACAGTCTGGGCAGGTGATGATCCAGCCCCTCAAGACTGAGCTGACGGAAATACGCATCCATGGTCAGGCCTTCGGGCACCGGGTAATTGGGAAGATAGGGTTTGCCCAGCTCCAGTTCCAGCGTACAGCGGCGCGCAATCTGCACCGTGTTTTCGATTGCCTCGGGCAGGTCTTCAAACAGGCTGATCATCTCTTCCGGGCTGCGCAGGTACTGCTGCTCGGAATAGTGGCGCGGCCGACGCGGATCATCCAGCGTGCGGCGCTCGTGGATGCAGACCCGCACTTCATGCGCCTCAAAATCATCACTGCTGATAAAACGCACGTCGTTGGTCGCCACTACCGGACAACCGGACTCCGCCGCCAATTCCACCGCGGCCTGCAGGTAGGCTTCTTCACCGGCACGGCCACAGCGCTGCAGCTCCAGATAGAAGCGCCCCGGGAACAGCTGCATGTAATCGTCCAACATGGCTCGACTGGTGGCTCGATCGTTTTCCATCAGGCTGCGGCCGACCTCACCGGTCATGCCGCCGGACAGGGCAATCAGGCCTTCCGCGTTGGCATTCAGCCAGTCACGACGCAACAGAGGTTCACCGTGGCCCTGCTTTTCGGTGTAAGACAAAGAGATCAGACGGGTCAGATTCCGGTACCCCTGCAAATTAAGCACCAGCAGCACCAACGGGAAAGGTTTGTCGGGGCGTTCGGCATTCTCCAGCAACACGTCGCAGCCGCACACCGGTTTGACACCCTGTGCCATGGCGGCGGTATAGAACTTGATCATGGCGAACAGATTGGCGTGGTCGGTGACGGCCACCGCAGGCATTCCCATGCGGGCAGTCGCCTCAATCAGCGGTTTCACCCGCACCAGCCCATCGACGACAGAATATTCGGTGTGAACGCGCAAATGCACAAAGTTCGTCGGGACCGGACGGGGCATACTTTCTCCAGAGATTGTTATTGGTTTGCGCTTGCTCTTGCTCTTGCTCTTGCTCTTGCTTGCGCTTTCTCGCTTTAGTGCACTTTCTGGTGCTTTATTGCGCTTTCTGGCTTTCTATTGCGCTTCCTGGCTCCTTATTGCGCTTCCTGGCTTAGCGCCGCCAGGCTGCGGGCGACCGGGGCGAAGGAGCGCCGGTGTTCCGGACACGGGCCCAGTGACTGCAGTGCACTCATGTGTGCGCTGGTCGGGTAACCTTTGTGTCGGGCAAAGCCGTAACCCGGGTACTGCAGCTCCATGTCCACCATGGCTCGGTCGCGCGACACCTTTGCCAGGATCGACGCCGCAGCAATACAGTCCAGCCGGCTGTCGCCCTGCACCAGTGCTTCCGAGCGATAGTCCCAGCGCGGGCAGCGGTTGCCATCAACATAAACAAAGTCAGGCTGTGTTGCCAGTGCTGTCACCGCCTCTTTCATGGCCTGCAGAGACGCCTGCAGTATATTGATGCGATCAATTTCTGTTGCCGCCACCGCCACAATCGCGAAACTCACAGCCTGTGCCTGAATCAACTCAAACAGGCGTTCACGGCGGGCTTCACTGAGCTTTTTGGAATCATTCAGGCCCGGCAGTTCATAGTGCGCCGGCAGTATCACGGCCGCCGCCACTACCGCACCAGCAAGAGGACCCCGACCGGCTTCATCGACGCCGGCAATCAATTGCCTGTCTGGCGACACCATCAGTTCCGAGGCTCGTTGCATCAGTGTGCCGCCTCGTCCAGCAACTGACACACCGCGGCGGCTGCCTGCTGATCGGCATCCAGACGAATGGACTGGTGAATGGCCTCAAAGGCGTCGTAAAGGCTTTCCTGTCGGGCTTTATCATCCAGCCATGACAGAACTTCGGCACTGACAACCGACGCCGTCACCTGATCCTGCAACAACTCCGGCACCAGTTCGCGCCCGGCCAACAGGTTGGGCAATGAAATAAACGGCACCTTGACCAGACGTCTGGCCAACGCCCAGGTCAGCGCTGACAGTCGATAACACACCACCATCGGGCGCTTGAGCAGCAATGCTTCCAGCGTCGCCGTACCCGATGCCAGCAGCACCAGGTCGGCAGCCTGCATGGCCTGATGCGAACCGCCGTCTGTCACCAGAAACGCCTGTCGGGCCGTCGGCGCATCAACCAGCGCCTGTGCCAGCAGCGTATCGATCTGTTCGCGGCGACGCTCATTGGCGCAGGGAATCACAAACTGCAAATCCGGTTTCTGCACCAGACACTGAAGAGCGGCTGCGATAAACACCGGCGCCAGACGCTGCACTTCATCTTTGCGGCTGCCCGGCATCAGACAGACCACGGGTGCCGTTTCAGGCACCTGCAACGCTGCCCGTGCCTGCTGACGGACCCATGTCTGATCTTGCCCCGGCTCGATACGGTCGGCCAGCGAGTGACCCACGCAGTGTACGGGAATACCCTGCTGCTGATAGATTTCTGATTCAAACGGAAACAGGGCCAGCATCAGATCAACCGCGCGCGCAATCTTCTTGATGCGGCCTTTGCCCCAGGCCCAGACACTGGGACTGACATAATGCACGGTTCTGATACCGACATCGTGCAGATTCTGCTCCAGACGAAGATTAAAACCGGGGGAATCGATACCAATAAAAACCGCCGCCTGTTCACTGCTCAGCCGTGTGACCAGGTCACGTTTAAGACGAAGCAGTTCCGGCAGACGACCCAGCGGTTCAACAAATCCCATCACCGACAATCGTTCCATCGGCGTAATCGATTCGAAACCCTGGGCCAGCATCAAAGGTCCGCCGACACCGACAAAGCGTGCCTGCGGGTGTCGCTGACGAATGGCATGCATCAGACCGGCGCCGAGCATGTCACCCGAAGTTTCTCCAGCCACCATGCCTATCAGCATCAGCGATGTATGCCCTTGGCCGAACCTTTGATGGATTGCAGCATGACATCCAGTGCTGGCGTTGCCGCCACCATGTCTGCCAGTTGCGCTTGCGCATCCTGCAGGCTCAGGCCTTTTTTGTAGATGATTTTAAAGGCACGTCGAATCTCTTTGACCGTGTCGGTATCAAAACCACGACGCTCCAGGCCCACCGTGTTGACACTGCGTACTGCAGCGGGACTGCCACTGACAATGACGTAGGCCGGCACGTCATGGGAAATGTGAGTCATGCCCCCAACCATGGCATGCGCACCAATGCGCAGGAACTGATTGACGCCGGCATAACCACCCAGAATCACCCAGTCATCGACAATGGCATGCCCGGACAGGCCAGCGTTGTTGGCAAATACCGTGTTGCTACCAACAATGCAGTCATGCGCCACATGCACATACGCCATCATCAGGTTGTTGTCACCGATGCGGGTGACACCGCCGCCGGAGGCCGTACCCCGATGCAAGGTACAGCCTTCACGAATGATATTGCCATCACCAATTTCCAGCCAGGTATCTTCACCGGCGAATTTTTTGTCTGCCGGATCTTCGCCGACTGAGGCGAACTGGTAAACCGTGTTGTTTTTACCCATCCGGGTATTGGCCTTGATAATCACATGGGAACCGATCTCGGTGCCCTCACCTATCTCGACATTGGCGCCAATAATGCTCCACGGTCCTACCGTGACATTGCTCGCCAGCCGGGCGGTGGGATGGATAATCGCGTGTGAATCAATCACTGTTCTCGCTTCCTCTCCGCGCACATAATGGTGGCCTCGCCGACCAGTTCGTCACCGACCGAAGCCCGGCAGGCGAATTTGTATATGCCTCGTTTGCTGGTGATGATGGTGGCTTCAAGCGTTAAACAATCACCTGGCACCACAGGGCGTTTCAGGCGTACATCGTCGGCACCCACAAAATAATACAGATAACCATCTTTGGGTTTTTTCTCCTGGCTTTTGAAACCCAGAACGCCGGCCGCCTGGGCCAGCGCTTCGATAATCAGCACGCCCGGCATGATCGGGTAATCAGGAAAGTGACCGTTAAAAAACGGCTCATTCACACTGACATTCTTGTACGCCACAATAGATTTACCCATTTCCATGCTGACCACACGGTCAACCAGCAAAAACGGATATCGTTGTGGCAGGTACTCCTTGATTTCTTCGACGTTCATCATAATGCGTTTTCCTGATTCAGCTCTCTCGGCTATTTATGCTATTGCTTCTGCTATTTCGAATTTTGCGGGTCCTCATCTGACCGACCCTGTTCCAGTGTTCTGACTCGACGGGACAGGTCAGTCAACTTGCTGAGCGTCACCGCATTGCGCTTCCACAAACCACTTTCCTGCAGCAGTGTGCCTGAAGAATACAGCCCCGGCTTACTGATTGACTGGGTGACCATGGACATCGCACTCACGGTCACCTTGTCGCATAGACTCAGATGTCCGGTAATGCCCACGCCGCCACCGATGACACAGTAACGTCCCACCCGTGTGCTGCCAGCCAGCGCGCTGCAACCACAAATGACTGTATGGGCACCGACCACACAGTTGTGACCAATCTGCACCTGATTATCAATCTTGACGCCCTCTTCAACGATGGTGTCATCCAGCGCGCCGCGGTCGATACAACTGCCGGCACCCACTTCAACATCATCACCCAGCGTCACTGCGCCCAGTTGTGCAATCTTGACCGAACGCTGACCATCAAAGGCGAAACCAAACCCGTCAGCGCCAATGACCGCGCCTGAGTGAATAATACAACGCTCCCCCAGACTGACACCGTGGTACAGCGTTACATTCGGATATAGCAGGGAATTGGCGCCAATACGGCAATTGCGACCAATCACACTGCCCGCACCGATTCGACTACCATCGCCGATCACCGCGCCGTTTTCTATAACAACATGGGGACCAATACTCACGTTGGCACCCAGGCTCGCCTGCTGGCTCACCACTGCGCTTGCATGAACAGCGTTGTCCTCGCCGTTCTGCAATGGCGAACCCTCGGCGGCGGCAAATAGCTGCGAGGCTTTGGCATAGGTCACATAAGGTGAGCGAGACAACAGACAGGGGACGGAAATGGTAGCTGCCAGATCAGGATGAAGTATGAGTGCACTGGCCCGGCAAGCCGAAAGCTGCTGGGCATAGCGCGGGTTGGCCAGAAAACTTAAATCTCCCGGACCGGCGCCCTTCAGGGTCGCCAGGCCGCCAATCCGGGTCGATTCATCGCCTTGGACAGGCACATCCAGGTGTCGGGACAGTTCTTTCAAGGTAAAAGAAGGCTTCACCGCACGGGATCCTGTCAGTCTGGCGCGCCGGTATTATTGCGCCATTTCGTTGAGTTTGGCTGTCACCAGAGTGGTAATATTGTAGGCATTGTCAAAATACGCTACTGACTCTGCGTTCAGCACGATATCGTAGTCGCCTTCTTCAACGACCGCTTCGATGGCCTGGCCCAGGCTCTGGCGCATGCGTTCAACAAATGCCTGTTGACGTTGCTGCCATGCGTTCTGCAGACGCTCGGCAATCACCTGCATCTGCGCCTGCTTTTCCTCAGCATCGGAATTCATTTCACGCATTTCCGCTTCGCTGAGAATCGACTCATCACGCTGGGCGCGCTCAATAATTTCACGCAGCTCCGTGTTCAGTGTCTCCAGGCGAGCTTCGTCATTGCCAAATTCCGAGCGAGTAGACGCTTCCAGCTCCTGGGCAGCTTCAGAGCCAAACAGCGCCTGCTCCAGATCAATGATGCCAATTGTCGGCGATTGGGCAGATGCCATGCTGCTGGCAAAAAGCATTGTAACCAGTACCAAAATCTTGTTCATCGTATTCACCATGTGTTCTCCGCGTTGTAAAAAGCCGACTACCGCAATAGCCGCGCAGTATACCATTGTGATCCGGACTCGGATCGCTATATTTCAATTTTTAGCTGCTTTTTGTCAGGTTCGCCTGCAGCCGTAGGTCGGCTCAGAACCCGGCACCGATTGTGAAATCGAATGTCTTGGTCCTGTCATTCTCACCCTTCTTCAGCGGCGCCGCCAGGTAGAACGTCAGTGGCCCGAACGGCGACAGGTAAGTCACCCCGACACCAGCCGAATATCGTAACTCGCCGGCATCAAAATTACTGCAACCAAGCCTTTGTTGTGACGCGCTGCAACTGCTCGAGAATACGTTACCCACATCAAGGAACACGCTCGAACGCACACCGCCGCGATCCTGCACAAAGGGCAAGGGAAACAGTACTTCCGCCGTCAGCGTGGTCAGCACGTTACCACCAAACGAATCGCGATCACGGCGATTCAGGTTAAAGGTTTCCACCGCCAATTGTACTTGCTGGTTGCCATCTGCATCCAGCACCGGCTGGCCGTTGCTGTCGAAAACCGGCACCGTCGGATACGCGACCGTCCCGTCATAACTGGCAGAGCCGCCGGGGGTCAGAATGATATTGCCATTGTCATCCTTGAGCAGGCCCGCCTGTTGCGGCGAAATCGTACGCGGGTCGGTGCTGCGCGGCCCCAGGCTGTTTTCATCATAACCACGCACAACGCCGTTGTAGGCCAGACCACCGGCAAAGAAATTCTGGAAGAACGGCATGTCATCGGTATTGCCGTAACCATTACCGAAACCCAGATTGGTTTTCACGTGGAAAACCCAGTCATCGCCATAAATCGGTTTGAAATATTCACCGGTATAGGTGGCACGGTAGTACTGCAGATCACTGCCCGGCACCGTGATCTCGAAGGCGAGCTGATGCTGGGTACCACGCGTCGCCAACTGACCACGGTTCAGTGTGCTGTATACATAATTGGTGGTGAAGGTAAAGTTATCAAAGGTAGTACCGTACTTGTCGATAAACCCCGGTTCGCTGGGCAGACCGCGATACTGTTCCGGCAGGCTTGAAATTGGCGCCGTGACGGCATCCATCACCGGGCCTTCCCAGGGATTGTTATTGGCCGGACGAATCAGATAGCGGTCATTCGGACCCAGTCGCGGTGTGGATTCAATTTCCTGCACCGACAGACCACCCGATGACAGCTCGGTGTGGGTATAACCAATGTTATAGCCGATACTCTGAACTTCGCTGATCGGATAACTGAAGTTCAGGGACGCGCCATACGAGGTTGTCGAAAAGCTGGCAATGTTAAACGGTGAATCCTGTTTCTGCAGGAACACGTTAAAACCGCGACTGACGCCATCTGGCGTGAAATACGGATCAACATAGGCAAAGCGCGCGCTGCTCTGGAAGTAACTGCGGTTAAGGCCAACCGCGACCGTGCGGCCCGTGCCCAGAAAGTTCTCTGCCTGCAGGTCGGTCGACACAAACCAGTCACCGCCGCCGCCGGAACCCACGCTGAAGGAAATGCTGCCAAAGCTCTGTTCCTCAACGTCAAACTCCACATCTATCTGATCAGACGTGCCTGGCACTTCCACCGTGTCGACTTCCACTGTGGAAAAATAACCCAGACGCTCCAGTCGAATCTTGGACAACTCAATCTGCTGACTGGATGCCGGTGCGCTTTCCAGCTGCCGCATTTCCCGACGCAACACTTCATCAGCGGTGGCCACGTTGCCACGATAGTTGATGCGGTTGACATACGTACGGGCACCAGGCTCGACGTAGAAAATCACTTCCACCGTCTGTTCGTCGTCATTGATCGTGGGCACCCCTTCCACCGTGGCAAAGGCATAACCCAGGTTGCCCAGAATCTGGGTCATGTACTCTTCACTGGCGGTAATCAGCGCCTGCGAATAAGTCTGCCCCGGGCCCACCAATGTGTAGGCACGCAGCAGGGCTTCGGCATTGACCAGGTCACCGACCAGATCAACGCGGCTAATCTCGTACTGCTGACCTTCGCTGACATTGATGGTGATGTAGATCTGTTCATTGTCCGGGGTAATGGTCACCGGCGTTGAGTCGACGTTGAAACGGGCAAAGCCGTTATCCAGGTAATACGACGTCACGCGTTCGATGTCGCCTGACAACTGTTCGCGCGAGTAACGATCGCGGCGGCTGAACGGCAGATACCAGGGGCGTGTGCCCAGGTCCATCAATTCCGTCAACTCTTCTTCGTCATAGGTGGTATTGCCCACCAGATTGACGTCCTTAATGCGGCTTTCTTCGCCTTCGTTGACAGTCATGTCAATGGCAACACGGTTTCGTGGCTGTTCAGTGACTTCAATATCAACAGTGGTGCCGTAACGGCCACGCGACGAATACACTTCCTGAATGCCCTGGCGGATGGCCTCCAGCGTGGCACGGGTAAAAATACCGCCTTCCACAATCTCGGCCGAGGCCATGTTCTCCAGAATATCTTCCGTCTGCAGAACGCGGTTGCCTTCAATATTGATTTCGCTGACTGAGGGGCGTTCCAGCACGGTCAGCAGCAGCACATCACCTTCGCGTGCCACTTCCACTTCTTCAAAATAACCCGATTCAGTGACCGCCCGAATAATGGGCCCGGTCATGCCCGGCTGCATGGTGTCGCCGATGCTCACCGGCAACAGGCTGAACATGACGCCGGGGGAGATACGCTGCAGGCCATCGATACGGATATCGCTGATGACAAAGGTCTGTTGTTGTGCCCCCGGTTGAAGCGATCCGGGCTGTGAGCCAGAGGCGGGAGGCAGGAGAGGCTGCCCCTGGGCAGCAGTACAAATACCGATGGTCAGGAAAGCGCTGAGACAATATCTAATCATGAATTTCTTTAAAGCCCGGATATCTGGATGGATATGTGGATGAATGATGTCGCAATAATTGTATATAACTGTTTTTATGCGCCTTTTAAACTTAGAGCAACCTTGCCACGTCATTATAGATTGCCAGCATCATGATACCGCCAATCATCAACAGGCCCATTTGCAATCCCATGGCCTGAATCCGCTCTGGCACAGGACGGCGTATGATAGCCTCTATGGTGT
>OJBX01000435.1_pt1 | contig 17537 bp, 14 predicted proteins | sample 1590751 | NCBI WGS metagenome assembly OJBX01 (sample SAMN05416780, study PRJEB24817) | seawater metagenome | isolation source: Sea water | place: Canada:Atlantic | collected 2013-07
GCGGGCTGGTCACTGACGAGATCATTATCGCGCTGGTCAAGGAACGCATCGCTCAGCCCGATTGTGCGAATGGTTTTCTGTTTGACGGGTTCCCACGAACCATACCGCAGGCACAGGCGATGGTCGATGCCGGTATCGATATCGACCGCGTTATCGAGATCCGTGTTGCCGACGAAGAAATAGTCTCGCGCCTGAGCGGCCGGCGTGTTCACCCCGGTTCAGGGCGTGTCTATCACGTAGATCATCAGCCGCCAAAAACAGCGGGCGTTGATGATGTTACCGGCGAAGCGCTGGTCCAGCGTGATGATGACAAAGAGGAAACGGTAAGAAAAAGACTGGCGGTATACCACGAACAGACGCAGCCCCTGGTTCAGTTTTACAAATCTCTGGAAGAAAAAGACAGTGGCGTAAAACTGGTCAGTATTGATGGGCAGGCAGATGTGCAAGAAATCAGAAACAGATTAGCAGAAGTTTTAAACGCGTAATCCGGTTTTTGACAGGACAATTCCAGTAAAAAAATAACCTGAAATTGATGCATATTACTGTATGGTATTATATTTTTGTGTTATCGTGCCGCTCAAACGTGGGTCATTTTCGCGTTGAAAGTCGAAGGTGGTTTTTTTCCACAGTTCTGGAGAGATAAAAGTATGGCCAAAGTTAAAGCGAAAAAGAAGACGTCTGCCACATCAGCGGTCAAAAAAGTTAAAGACGCTGGCCTGGCAAAAGCTCAAGCATCTCTGGCAAAAATAGAGAAGGATGTCGCAGCAAGCAAGAAGAAAGCTGAAGCGGCTGAAGTAAAAGCCAAAGCAGCCGTTGCTAAAGCGTCCAAGAGTGCTACTGCTACCAGCAAAAAAGCCAAGGTAAGTGCCCAGGCTGCTGCCAAGAAAGCCGCCGCCAACCTGACGGCCGTCAACGCCAAACTCAAAACAGCTCAAGCGCAAGCCAAAGCAGCAGCTGCTGCGGCACGAGCAAAAGCTGCTGCTGAAGCTAAAAAGCGAGCCGAAGAGAAGCGTAAAGCTGATCTGGCCGCAAAAGCTGATGCCGATCTCAACAAAGCGGTTAAAGCATTCTCTGATCAGTGGATGAGAAAGCGCAAGAAAGCTGATGCAGCTAAAGAAGCCGCCCGCGTCAAGAAACAAAAAGCCAAGGAACAGGCAGCCGCTCAAAAAGCAGCTGCTAAAGCCAAAGCTGCTGCAAAGAAGGCTGCTATAAAAGCCAGAGCTGCAGCTAAAGCTAAAGCAGCACGTGAGCGAGCGGCTGCTCGCAAAGCCGCTGCCAAGGCACGAGCCAGTGCAAAAGCCAAGGCCGCCCGTGAACGCGCCGCCGCCAAGCGCGCTGCTGCTAAAGCGAAAGCGTCTGCTGCCAAGTCTAAAGCCAAGCCTGCTGCAAAAAAAGCAGCGCCCAAAAAGGCTGCAGCTAAAAAGACGACTGCCAGAAAGACTACTGCCAAAAAAGCAGCAGTAAAAAAGGCACCAGCCAAGAAAGCAGCACCCAAGAAAACTGCCGCGAAGAAAAAAGCGCCAGCAAAGAAAACAGCTGCCAAAAAGGCTCCGGCCAAGCGTAAAGCTGCAAAAACCAAAGCGGCTCCCGCAAAGGCCTGATCGGTCTCAGAGAAACGTGCCGATCAACTGATCGGCACGTTTTTTCCTCACCAGGCTTCCCATTATGTTAGTTTTTGTACAGCGCTAACATTTCCGCCATCTTTCCGATTCAGTGATATGACAACCTTATTGGCTATCGATACCGCAGCTGATATTTGTTCAGTCGCTCTAGTTCAAGACAGCGTTCAGATCAAGCGCTCAGGTTCGGTCGTTCGCAAGCACGCCAACGACGTACTGCCGATGGTGCAGGCTCTTCTTGATGAATCCAGTCTACGCCTTAGTCAACTGGACGCCATCGTTATCGTCAGTGGTCCAGGATCATTTACCGGTTTAAGAATCGGGGCTGCCGTTGCGCAGGGACTGGCATTCGGTGTCGACATTCCCGTTATCCGGATTTCTGCATTGATGATGCTGGCCCGCGCGGCGTTCAAAACCAGTTGTGAGACCGCCAGTGCCGGTACCCATATTCAGCGCATAGTTTACGCCTGCGTTCATGCGCGAGAAGACGAATACTACTTTTCCTGCTATCGGGATAATGGCAGCGAACAACCAGTCGTCCTGATCGAAGATCAGATTTGTGACTCCGCATCAATTCTGGCGCTGCTGGAAACAGACGTGAACACGCAAGATCATTCACGCTGCTGCGTCGGCAACGGCTGGCAGCAATCAGCGCTACGGCATGCAACTGAGAGCAGGGGCCTGGTTTTGCTGTCCGGTGTCGGCACTGACGCTGGTACACTGTGCGATCTTGGCCAATACGCCTTCGCATCCGGACAGCTTGAGGCTGCGGACGAAGCACTGCCGGTTTATCTTAAGGAAGATATGGCATACCGGAGGTCGTGATGAGTGATTTGGTGGTCCTGCAGCGATCGGACAGTGCCAGCAGCGAACTGCTTGCCAACCGTTTGCGGGTACCGCTGGTGGAAAACGCGGCCCATCATCAAGGACTGATGTTATCCTACGTGAACAACAGACTGACCCTGAGCCGTCCGTCTTCCCGGGAATCAGGCACCGTCTGTGTCGACTTTAATGATGCAAAACTTAACTTCAGACTGACCCAATCGCTGTCCCGTGAAGCAGTTGTCAAAGCGGTTGGAGGGTGTGTTTCTCATCAACAGGCCAGTCTGGCACCGCCACACTTGATTGATGCCACTGCCGGCCTTGGCCAGGATGCCTTTATTCTGGCAGCAGCAGGTTGGCAGGTCAGCCTGGTTGAACAATCTCCGGTAGTTCATGCATTGCTTGAAGATGGACTTAGGCGCGCACGTGAAGCAGTCACTGTCAGCGACATCAATCAGCAGTTGTCCGCACCGATTGCTCGACAATGGCGAATGCTAAAACAGATTCTGGCTCGACTGACCTTATGTGAGCCTGGCGACAGTGCCGTTGTCCTGCCGTCCCTGGAGTCAGCTTCGGTTATTTATCTGGACCCCATGTTTCCCGGGCGGGGCAAAGCGGCACGAGTGAAAAAAAACCGATTCTTGTTACAACAACTGCATGGTGCAGAGGCCACAGGCGAAGGTTTGTTACCTGTGGCGTTGAAACTGACCGCGAAAGTGGTAGTCAAACGCCCACGATTGGCGCTGCCATTGGGGGGACTGACACCTGCGTCCAGTCTTACCGGGAAAACCAGCCGGTTTGATATCTATGTCGGCACCGAGGAACAGCCTGACTGATTTTCGAGAACAGCATTCAACCGTCAAGCAGCAATCGGCGCATAACACCCTCGTACATCAAGGACAGATCATCCAGGTCCGTGAGTCGAACATGTTCATCGATTTTGTGGATGGTCGCATTACAGGGCCCCAGCTCGACAACCTCAGCGCCTGTTGGCGCGATAAAACGACCGTCAGAGGTACCACCTGAGGTTGACGCTTGTGTCACTACGCCATTGACCTCGTGCACGCTGTCCGTGACAGCCTGAATCAGGTGTTGGCTGCTGGTCAGAAACGGTAAGCCTGACAGTTTCCACTCCACTTTGTAGTCAATATCGTGAGTATTCAGTATCGACTCGGTGCGCTGACGGATGTCAGTTTCAGTGAGTTCCGTGGAGAAACGAAAGTTAAAAGCAGCCGTCATGACGCCCGGAATGACATTGTCAGCACCGGTGCCCGACTGAATATTGGATATCTGAAACGTGGTAGGAGGAAAGGCCGCATTACCGTCATCCCAGGTTTCCCGTGCGAGACTGTCCAGAGGTGCCATCGCCTGGTGGATCGGGTTTTTTGCCAGATGCGGGTAGGCCACATGGCCTTGTATACCCCGCACTGTCAACAAGCCATGGAGTGATCCACGGCGACCAATCTTGACGACATCCCCCAGTGTTTCTGTGCTGCTGGGTTCGCCGACGATACACCAGGTGATTTTTTCATTTCTGGCTTCCAGTGCCTCGATGACCTTGCGGGTGCCATTGATGGCCGCGCCTTCTTCATCGCCCGTAATCAGAAATGCTATTGAGCCAGCTGGCTCAATTTTGTCTGCCTGGCACCTGGCAACAAAGTTCTCACAAGCCGTGATCATGGCTGCCAGGCTGCCTTTCATGTCTGCAGCACCACGCGCATACAACAAACCATCGCGAAGCGTCGGCGTAAACGGCGGCGACTGCCAGTTTTCCTCAGGTCCGGTAGGCACTACATCAGTATGACCAGCAAAACACAGAACTGATCCCGAATCACCCAGTCTGGCCCAGAAGTTATTGACGTTGCCAAACCGCATCACTTCGCATTTAAACCCAATCGCCTGCAGACGATCCATCATCAGCTGATTACAGCCTTTATCATCCGGCGTAATGGAAGCGATTTTGAGTAGCTGGACAGCCAGCTCTGTGGTGGGTGTCAGGTGTTGATCTTCCAGTGTCTGGCTCATTCGGTCAGGCTCTTGTCGTTGGGTTCAGGGTCGGGCTCAGTTATGCGTATGCAGGTCTGCATTCAATGCAATCCGGGTTTTGTTAGTTTTGCATTCGACGGCTCCGGTCTGCGAATTGCGTCTGAACAACAGGTCGTTCTTGCCAGACAATGCTTTCGCTTTAATCAGCTCTACCAGATTGTTTTCATTGTCCAGCAGGCTAACCTTGGTACCACCCGTCACATACAACCCGGCCTCAACGATGCAACGATCACCCAGGGCAATGCCAATGCCAGCGTTCGCACCAATCAGGCAATCGCGGCCGACTGAAATAATGGCAGTACCGCCGCCTGAGAGCGTGCCCATGGTGGAGCATCCGCCGCCCAGGTCACTACCTTCGCCAATCATGACGCCAGCAGAAATACGCCCTTCGATCATCGCAGTACCTTCGGTTCCCGCATTAAAATTGATAAAACCTTCATGCATGACCGTGGTCCCTTCGCCGACATAGGCCCCCAGCCTCACACGGGCAGTGTCTGCAATTCGGATACCGGCAGGCACAACATAGTTGGTCATCTTGGGGAATTTGTCGACTGACATGACATCAATGAGCTGTCCCTGAGACCTGGCCAGCAGTTGGCGGGCGGGCAGATCCTCAAGAGCGATCGCGCCATGGTTGGTCCAGGCGATATTCCGCAGGACACCAAAAGCACCCTGCAGATTCAGACCATGTGGTTTGGCCAGGCGGTGCGATAGCAGCTGCAGTTTCAGGTAGACTTCAGCGACGCTTGTGGGCGCTCTGTCTTCTGCTATGAACATCGCCACAACGGTCTGTTCACTGCCGGCGAGCGTGTCGACAATCGCAGCAAACGCAGGGTCTGTTTTTGCTTCCGGTGTATCCAGCAAGCTGCGCAAGTGTGCCGGTGTCAGCGTAATACACTCATTGCCACCGCGATAACCACAGTCACGAATCAGGCCGGCCAGCGTTTCCAGTGCAGGGTCGACGACTGGTTGTGGGTAATACACTTCAATGATTTCCTGTTGGGCATCGGTAGTTGCGATGCCCAGGCCAAAGCTATGTAATTGTGGTGTGCTCATTGCTGTCTGTCTCTCCTGAAAATAGTCTGTTGTTCTGGCCCCAGCTGCAACGCGGGTGGCCTGCAATAATAATTCGAATCTGGCCTGCTAATCTGACAGCGTCATCAGTTCGTCGTAACCCAATAACCAGTGCTGCGCGGAGGTCACCACAATAGGTCGCTTGATCAGCGCAGGATGCGCCTGTATCAGCTCAGCTGCGGTGACTGGATCAGTCGCTTTTGCCTGATCTTTATCATCCAGTAGACGCCAGGTTGTGCCACGCCTGTTTATCACGCGCTCAGGCCCAAAAACGCCCAGTATTCTGGTTGCCAATGCGGCGTCAATACCGTGTTTGCGGTAGTCGTGCAGTGTCCACTGCATGCCCCTGGCGTCCAGCCATTTACCTGCTTTGCGAACGGTATCGCAATTACTGATGCCATAGAGTTTGATCATAGACTCAGACCGCCAGTTCCTGGTTCAGTGCCTGTTGCAGACGTTCTATCTGGTCCTGATCGACAATGGCCTGGTCATTGGCGTCGGAAATAAAAAACAGGTCCTCCACTCGTTCACCAAGCGTAGCAATGCGTGCATTCAACAATTGAATATCCTGCTCCGCAAAAACCTTTCCGATTGCGGCAAGAATCCCGGGTTTATCAATGCAGTTCAGTTCCAGCGTCGACCATGGCTGATCCGCTTTATTGATGATATCCATTTCCACTTGCTGACCGAAATGCTGCAGTTTACGTGAGGCCCGCTTTTTGGCTACCCGCAGGTGCGCTGATGGCTCAGCAAGATACTGGCTCAGTATTTTCTTGATCTCGTCGATTCTGCGAACGTTATCACCAATTGATGTGCCGTCACCTTCAAGCACTGAGTAGGTGTTCATGCAATAGTTCTTACTCGACGTAAAAATACGCGCGTCCTGAATATTCAGGCCAAGCTGCTCCATGGCCGCTGCACTACTGGCAAATAGATGATTGCGGTTAACCGTGTAAATGAAAATATGGGTAGCGCCTTCTGCCAGGCTATCGGTTGTGTCCTGGACCAGAACCAGCGTTTCTCCCGCTGCGCTGGAGGCTTTGTGGCGTGCGATGGATTCCGTATGCCAGACTATGTTGGCAGCCGATTCACGGACAAAATATTCGTCATCGGTATTCTCCCAGATCGCCAGCACATCTGTATCGCTGAAACCCTTGATGCGCAGTTTCTCAAGCGCACTTTCCTGTTTGTCCTTGATGCGATCAATACGATCAATGGGATTTTCCAGGCCGCGGCGCAACGCTTTTTTGGTGCTCAAATATAACTGACGCAACAGCGACGCCCGCCACGCGTTCCACAGCGTCGGGTTGGTGGCATTAATATCTGCTACGGTCAGCGCATACAGGTAGTCCAGATGCAGCTTGTCGCCCACTTCAAGGGCAAAATCGTGAATGACTTCAGGATCTGAAATGTCCTTGCGCTGCGCGGTCATCGACATCAACAGGTGTTTGCCAATCAACCATGACACCAGTTTGGCATCCCAGGCACTCAGATGATGGCGCTGACAGAACAGCGTTGCGTCTTCCATACCCAGAGTCGAATGATCTCCGCCGCGACCCTTTGCGATATCGTGATACAGGCCGGCAATATATAACAATTCGATTTTGGGCAGTTTATTAACGATATGGGCGGCTATCGGGAAATTCTCTTCTGCTTCAGGCAGCCGGAACCGGCGCATGTTTTCCACCACCTGCAAGGTATGGGCATCAACAGTATAAATATGAAACAGGTCATGCTGCATCTTGCCAGTGATAGCACCAAATTCCGGCAGGTAACGGCCCAGTACACCATAACGGGCCATGCGCCGTAACTGCGACGTAAGGTCATGCGGAGAGCGCAGCAGTTCCATAAACAGGGATGTATTGCGTATATCATGCCGGAATTGTTCGTCAATCAGCGCTCTGTTTTCACGTATCAGGCGAATAGTGGAGGCACGTACGCCTTTGATTTCCGGATTCTGTGCCATCAACACAAAAATTTCCATCAACGCGAACGGAAAGCGTTTGAAGACCTCACCATTACGCACCTCGATGTAGCGGTTGCGCACCTGAAACCGATTATTGATCTCGGTAACTTCAACGTTCTCGCCCGCCCGCAGGATGGCTTCATCAAAAAGCTGCAACAGCATATCGTTCAGCTCGCGCAGGGTGGCGACAGCCCGGTAGTACTCCTGCATCAACTTTTCAACAGCAAGACTCCTGTCATCATCCTCATACCCAAACATCGCTGCCAGATCGCGCTGCTTGTCGAACAATAAACGGTCTTCCTTGCGACCGGCGAGTAAATGCAGGCCGTAACGCAGTTTCCACAACAGTTTTTCGCCCTTGATCAATTGCTCATATTCAGAAGGCAGCAGGAATCCCAGTTTAACCAGATCGGCCAGGTTGTCGGCATCATAATGTCGCTTGGCGATCCAGCCGATGGTCTGAATATCACGCAGTCCACCGGGGGAGGTTTTAACGTTGGGCTCCAGGGCATAATCGATGTCGTAGTACTTATTGTGACGGGCAATCTGTTCATCGCGTTTGGCAGTGAAAAAGTCTCGCGCCGGCCAGACGTCGTCTGCCTGGGTAACGGTGATCATTTCCTGGCGCAGGCTGTCCGGATCCTGTTCGGGTCCAACAATTGTGCGCGATTCCATCAGGCTGGTGGTGACAGTAATGTCCTTGACTGCTTCATCACGACATTGGGCGATGGTGCGAACACTTTGCCCAATTTCCAGATTGATGTCCCATAGAAAGGCGAAAAAGCCGCTCAGCGCATCTCTATTGGCTGCTGCCTGTTCATCCTGCATCAAGAACAACAAATCAATGTCTGAGTGAGGGTGCAATTCTCCACGACCGTAACCACCGACCGCCAGCAAACTTAACTGGTTCGCATTGACCCAGTCGAACTGTGCCCAGGCGCGCTGCAGAATCTGATCCATAAACCAGGCCCGGCCGGTGATCAGCGTTCTGATTTCGGCCCCGGCACGGTAACGTGAATCGAGCTCCTTCCGGGCATGCGTCAAGGCATCCCGGAACACCTGAACTGAAGATTCGCCAGTCTGCAGGCGCTGCTCAAAGGCACTGCTATCAAACAACTTGGGATCGGCTGACGTATCGACATCGACCGGTTGAATTTCACTCATTTATATCGTCCTCGACACACTGGCGGGTGTCCTGGGGTAGGGTACAGGGCTTGCGCAATTACCCTGGCGATGACATCAACAGGGCGTTGGCGGCGCTCAGAACGTTTCTTCTGTGCGCCGGGTCAGAACTTCAACACCGTCGGCAGTAACGGCCATGGTGTGCTCCCATTGTGCCGACAACCGTCGGTCACGTGTGGTCACGGTCCAGCCATCAGCTTTGGACAGTTTGGTATGACGCTCGCCCAGATTGATCATGGGCTCAATGGTAAAGGTCATGCCTTCTTCCAGCCTGAGCCCCGTTCCGGGTTTGCCATAATGCAGCACCTGAGGGTCTTCATGAAACACCCGGCCGATGCCATGCCCGCAATATTCGCGTACAACCGAATAATTGTTGGCTTCAGCATGCGTCTGAATGACGTGACCAATATCGCCGAGCTGAACGCCCGGACGGACAATCTCCATGGCTTTGTATAAACATTCCTGAGTGATCATGACCAGGCGTTTGGCATGTGGCGCAACATCGCCGACAAAAAACATCTTGCTGGTATCACCATGATAACCGTCTTTAATGACAGTGATATCGATATTCAGAATGTCGCCATTTTTCAATATCTTGCTATCGCTGGGGATGCCGTGGCAAACGACCTGGTTAAGAGAGGTGCAAATCGATTTGGGGAAGCCATTATAGTTCAGCGGAGCCGGGATGGCCTGCTGTACGTTGACGATATGGTCGTGACAGATACGGTCGAGTTCACCGGTGCTGATACCGGGTTTTACATGCGTTCCTATCATTTCCAGGACCTCTGCCGCCAGACGTCCTGCGACACGCATTTTTTCAATCTCATCCGGGGTTTTCAGGCTGACGGGCATGAGGCTCTCTCTAAGATAAAACGGGCAGGGTGTATTGTAAGAGCTATGCGGTGTCAGAGCAAACAGCCACCGTGTTTACTGTCGTCAGCCGCCTCCGTGAAGTTCCTGATCAAAAATGCTAGCATGTAGAAGCTCCAGTATAGGCATTTCCTGACAGGAGCAAGATATGAAGAAAGATACAGCAAAAGGTTACGTAGCATTATTGGGCTGGAGTCTGGCGGCAGTGGAAGCAGCCGAAGGCTTTGATCGGCGATATGTCGTGGTTGCGCCTGACTGGGCACAGGAATACTGTGAAAAACACGATATTCCCTATATTCCGTGGAATTTTGAACGTCTCAACGACCGCTCCATGGAAATCGCACAAAAGCTTCAGGAGAAAGGGGTCGATGTCGCCATCCCGTTGTTCGAAGAAACCGTCGAATGGGCCGGTGCAATCAATGCCGTGTTGATGGATAACCCCCGCCTGTTTGGCCAATCCATCCTGTTCCGCGACAAATCCCTGATGAAACGACGTGCGCAACTTGGCGGCATCAGAGTTGGCATATTTGAAGAAGCACACGAGAAAGAGGATGTAGTGCGCTTCCTCAAGCGAGTCAACCAGACACTGTTGAAACTGGACGGTGACCCCAGCGATCCCATTCACCTCAAGGCCTTCGACAAGGCCGGGTGTCTTGGACACCGCGTTGTCAGAACTCCAGACGACGTTTACGGCATACCGGATGAGGAATTCCCGATTCTGATGGAAAGTCATCTCGATGGCTGGGAGTTTGCCGTGGAGGCCTGGGTTCATGACGGTAAAATCAGGTTTCTCAACATTTCCGAGTATGTGACGCTGGGTTATTCGGTTTTTGTTCCGGCGACACCTGATCTGGAAAAATATCGCGCACAGATTGTGCAACAAGTGGAAAAACTGATCAAAACCTTTGATATCCAGTTCGGCTTTGTCCACCCTGAGTATTTTGTCACCAGTGACAACGAAATGTACTTCGGCGAGGTTGCCTATCGGCCGCCAGGTTTTAAAGTGTTTGAGTTGCTTGAACGCGTATACGGTTTTAACGCCTACCAGGCATTGATCCTGTCCTTCGACCCCAAAACCACGGACGAAGAGATAAAGGCGTTCTTTCCCAAAGAAATTGACGATGCCAAATGCCATGCGGGCTGCTTTGGTGTTTATCCTCGTCGTCGTGTGGTCAGTCGTATGGAGTTGCCCGAAGAAACGGAAAACCATCCCTACTTCGAATCTCACGAACTGACTCAGCCCATGGAAGAGACCGTGACCAAACGAACCGCGTTTGGCACACACTGGGGCCTGGTTTACTTCACCGGGGATGATCCGTATAAGATGCGTGATCTGCTGAAAAAACAGGAAGAGCTGGATTTTTATGTCTGACACGCTACTGGCAGATTTGCTGCCGCGCATGGATGAAGCCTTACAGATACTGGCTGACACGCCAGAACTGAGCAAGCCCCTCAAAATACGCCGCGTTCTCGATACAGCGCGGCGTATTCTTATGCAGCCCGGTGGCTGCGAAGCATTGGAGCAACGTGCTCAAAAAATGGATGCCAGTGGCGTTTTCCTGGGGACGGACTGGGCGGAACCACAAATACTGGTGGCCTCTCTGACCCAGTACGCCTTCCAGACACGCGACCCGGACGTTCTGGTATTAGAGGCAATGAGTGAGCTGAGATTACTGGCTGTTGCCCGTGAGGACTATGCTCACGACTCGATATCGTCAGTTCAGGCACACCATTTTCTGACGCAGGTATTGGCGCTCAACCTGGAACTCATGTTTCAGGGTGTTAATGAGGCAAGGCGCACAGCGCAGGGGCGGGCGGCCATCATTCCGGACCTGTTGCTGCATCATCTGGCCGAACGCATCGGTTATGAACATATTATCGACAGTCTCATTGACGAGATATGGCGTGTGCTGAAACAGCGCCCGATCCAGGTGGACACCGTCAAACAGATGGTCACCCAGATCGCTGTCTGTCAGGCCAATCCCAATATCGAGTTTCGCAGTAGCGGGCAAGGCGCTGATAGACTGGTCAGTGCTCTATTCGGGCCGACTGAAGCCTGTCGGGAGGATCCGGGCCTCGAGGTCTATCTGGACCGATTGAGCAAAATGGACGAAACCGCGTTGCAGTCAGAGTCAACCGGAATGTCGCGGGCCATGCACGATACCGGGCTGGTATCGTCGTACCACGTGGTGCTGCTCAGGCACCTGTATTCGGAGCAGGCCTTGACCCACCTGATTCATGAGGCGCTTGGCCTCTCAAGTACGGGCCGAGAGTGCCTGATGTGTTACCGACCGCTGGTCATGGAAATTATTGACCAGGCAATTCACGCCGAGACAGCACAGGCACTGTATGGACTGACCCTGATGCTGGAAAGGGGAATACTGTATCAACCGCCGGTGGCACCTGCGTTATGGCGACAACTGTCTTTAACGCTCAATCCGGTTGCTGAGGAGCGTCTGTCGCTGGCCTATGGCGACGCCCAACCTCCGCGAGTGCGGTTACTGGAAGGTGTGCTGTGTATGTTGGGACTGCCACTGGGTGTCGGACAGGGCAACAATCCGACCTGTCAGTCTGCCCGCGCGTTGTCGATGTGGGCCTACAATGACCCTGATTATCTTCTGCAAATGGTCGTCTGGGCGGCGCGTGATGATGAAATAGTCATGCATTTTGAAGGTAAACCGATCTCGTCGCAGACCAGTCAGTCCGGTCTTGCTTCGGGTCTGGTGCTCGACCAGGACCCGGTGTCACTGTTGGTGGTGCCTCACCTGGACCGTATTTACGCCGAAATGGGGCGCCGCTGTGTCGGTCGTGATGAAGACCCTCACCGCTGGATCAATCCTGAATTTCACGGCTGGTGGACGGGGCGGGGCTTTCGTATTGCCGTAGATATCGCTACCGGTCATCTGCAGAATCTGGGTGAATTTCTGCGTTATTTTTATGCCTCTTATCACCCGTTTTTTAATGACAATCAGCCCGTCATTCATCCCCAGCCTGCTGGCATTGCGGTGACCGATACTGCCGGCCGTTTTATTGGCTGGCATGCCATCACAATTCAGCGGGTAGGGCTGGATCCTGACCAGATAATGCGCGTGTATTTTTATAACCCGAACAATGACAGCGGTCAGAACTGGGGACACGATGTGGTGGTGAGCACCGCCGGACGAGGCGAGCGCTTTGGAGAAGCATCATTGCCATTTGAACAGTTCGCGTCACGGCTCTACATCTTTCATTACGATTCCCTCGAGCCTGGTAACCCTGATGCAGTCGAAACCACGCTGCTCGACGATATTGTCGCCATGGTGGAAAAAAGCTGGGGCTCGGAACGAATTCCCGACATCTGACATAAACGATCGCCACAGCTGGTGTATCATGACGCCCTGATCAATCGGACCAGTATGAGCAGCAGGTACATCGTGTGGCGGCAAAACGGACTTTCAGAGGCAGGCAAGGGCATGCTCAACAACTGGCGTGCCTGGCGTTGGCCTTGACGGCGATAGCATTGCTGATACCGGGCCCCGTCATCATGGCAGTGCAGTCTCTGATCGAACCGGTCGTTGACATGCTGCGCGACTGGAAAAACAGCTGGTGGCCATGGCCGGTAGCAGAGACAACTGGCAGCTCGATTGCCATTGACAAAATTGTACATGTTTTTCTGTTTCTGACATGCGCATTGCTGGCCAACAGGGCATGGGAACCAGCGTTAAATAAGCCCGTTATTGTTCTGATATTATTGATTTTCGGGGCTACTACTGAATGGCTGCAATACTATATTCCGGGCCGGGGAATGAGCCTGGGCGATATGGTGGCTAATGCTTTCGGCATTGTCGCAGGCATCACCACCTGGCAACTGTATCTGCACAGAAAAAGATGATTGATCACGGTGACAGGCAAACAACATGCGGATACGCGCTGAATTGAATAATTAAGGATGAACATGAAAATACTTGTCACCGGGACAGCGGGTTTTATCGGCTCACATCTTGCTCAGCGCTTGCTGGAACGTGGTGACGAAGTGGTTGGCCTGGACAGCATCAACGACTACTACGACCCACGCGTCAAGTTTGGCCGATTGCAGCGTGCTGGTATCGGCGGCAGTGATCTTGAATTTAATCGTGTGATGCAGTCTGCCACTCAGCCCGGGTATCGGTTCGTGCGCATGCAGCTGGAAGATAATGATGCGCTGCAGAACCTGTTCCGGGAGGAAAACTTCGATGCGGTCTGTCATCTGGCCGCACAGGCCGGCGTTCGATACTCACTGGAGAATCCGCGCGCCTATATTGACGCCAATATAGTTGGTTTCCTCAACATACTTGAAGCCTGTCGCCAGCATGGCGTCAAGAATCTTAGTTATGCCTCCAGCTCGTCGGTGTACGGTCTGAATGAAAGCCTGCCATTCAGCACCCGCGACAATGTTGATCATCCTATCAGCCTGTATGCCGCCAGTAAAAAATCCAATGAGTTGATGGCCCATACCTATTCACACCTGTTCGGCATCCGCACTACCGGGCTGCGCTTTTTTACAGTCTACGGACCATGGGGAAGACCCGATATGGCACTTTTTCTGTTTACCAAAGCAGCGCTTGCCGGTGAGCCCATCAAGGTATTCAACAATGGCGAAATGTTGCGTGACTTCACCTACATCGACGACATCGTAGAGGGACTGGTCCGGGTTATCGACAACCCGGCGCAGCCCAATCTGAACTGGAACCCGGCCAATCCTGAACCCGGCTCATCATCGGCTGCCTTCAGAATCTACAATATCGGTAATAATAATCCGGTAAAACTGATGGATTTTATTGCCTCCATTGAGAGCGCCATTGGCAGACCCATCGAGAAGGTCATGATGCCTTTGCAGGCCGGTGATGTTCCGGCAACGTTTGCCAATGTCGATGACCTGGTTGAAGAACTGGATTACAGACCTGCAACGCCGGTGCAACAAGGTATCAATCAGTTTGTCGCCTGGTATCGCGACTTTTTTAATGTATGACGTTCTGGAGAATACCATGATCACATTGCATCACCTTCGTATCGGTCGATCCATCTTTACAGTCTGGTTACTGGAAGAACTGGCAGTCGAGTACGAATTAAAAGTTTATCATCGCGACCCCAAAACCATGCGCGCGCTGGATGATCTTAAACAGGTACATCCGCTGGGCAAATCGCCAGTCATTGAGGATGATGGATTGATCGTATCCGAATCCGGTGCCATTACTTCTTACCTTCTGGAAAAATTCGATCCGGATCACCGGTTGTCTCCGCCACGCTCAGACCTGAGGCAGTGGGCTACCTTCACGCGCTGGTTACATTATCCGGAAGGGTCAGTTTTCACACCCTTGCTTATTCGCATGTTATTGCTGCGCAGCGGCGAACCACACACCTTCCTGCAGGGATTCAGTGACAAGGAGGTTGCCCTGCACATGAACCACATCGCGGACCAGTTGGCAGACAATGAATTTATTCTTGGTGACAAATTCAGTGCCGCGGATATTGGCATAAGCTATATGGTATCGATGGCCAAACGCCTCGGTGTATCGTCGGATTACCCGACACTGGAAGCCTATTTGACCCGTAATCAGGGGCGTCCGGCCTGGCTTGCAGCCGTAGAACGGGCGGTTGAATAATATGTCCGTTACCGAATTTTCAGCATTGACGCTGAAACCTGAACTGTTCAGTAATCTTGAGTCACTGGGTTATGCCCAAATGACACCGATTCAGTCTGAAAGTCTGCCGCACCTGCTACTCGGCAAAGATGTTATTGGCAAGGCCAGGACCGGCTCAGGCAAAACGGCTGCGTTCGGACTTGGCCTGTTGCAGAAACTGGACGTAAAACGTTTTCGGATTCAGACCCTGGTGTTGTGCCCGACGCGGGAACTGGCCGACCAGGTTGCCGTCGAAATTCGCAAACTTGCCCGCGCCATGCACAATGTCAAAGTACTGACTTTATGTGGTGGTGCCGCTATCGGGCCGCAGATTGGATCTCTGGAACATGGTGCCCATATCATTGTTGGCACACCAGGGCGCATCGAAGATCATTTACGCAAAGGCACGTTAAAACTCGATGATGTAGACACACTGGTGCTCGACGAAGCGGATCGTATGCTGGAAATGGGTTTTCAGGAATCCCTGGAAGCTATCGTTTCGCAGATACCGGAGGCACGTCAGACCTTGCTGTTCAGCGCCACCTTTGCTGACGACACGCAACGTATTGCCAGACGCATGATGCGCGACCCGGTTATGGTAGAAGTCGAAACCGAGGCGGCCGGGCCCGACATCGATCAGCGTTTCTTTCGAGTCGGCGCCGATACCGACCGTATGACCGCCCTGCAATTGCTTTTGCAAGACCTTCGACCCGATTCGACACTGGTGTTCTGCACCACCAAACGCGACGTCGATGACGTCTGTCAGCAGCTGCAACGCAATAACTTCAGCGCCATGGCCTTACATGGTGACATGGAGCAGCGCGACCGCGATCGGACGCTGATACTGTTCAGTAACAACAGTGTCTCGGTGCTTGTTGCGACTGATGTCGCCGCGCGTGGTCTTGATATTGATGCTCTGGACCTGGTCGTCAACTACCACCCGGCCAGGGACACCGATACTCACATTCATCGTATCGGGCGCACCGGTAGAGCTGGCAGCCATGGCCTGGCCTGCACCTTGTTTAATGATTCCGATGCGCACAAGATCACCCGCCTGTCGGTGCCGGGAGATCCCATCAAGCGGCCGGATCAATTGCCCAGGCGGAGCCTGCTGGAGCAAAAAACCCCTTATCCAGCGATGCAGACCCTGCAGATAGACGGGGGCAAAAAGCAGAAACTGAGGCCCGGGGACATTGTCGGCGCCCTGACCAATGGCGGGGAAATCACATTCGAGAGTATAGGCAAAATCAACGTCACCGATAATAGCGCCTATGTCGCGGTGCGTCATGAAATCGCCAAAATCGCCCAGAGCAAGCTCAGTGAAGGCAAACTGAAAGGGCGCTCCTTTCGTGTCCGCAAGTTGTAGCAGGGCGCAATGCTGGCACTAAAAATAATATCAGCCAGGTAGTCAAAATCCGCCAGATCGACGACGGTATGCAGACTCAAGTCTGTATTGCCGCCGTCAGTATTTCAACTATGCAACGATGCACCACGGCCGATGGCATAATAAGTCAGGCCGGCTTCGTTGACGGTGTCAGGATCATAGACATTGCGGCCATCAAAGATGACCTTATCGCTCAGTGTTTCCGCCAACCGTTCAAAATTTGCCGCGCGGAAATGTTGCCACTCGGTACAGATAATCAGCGCATCCGCACCGACCAGTGCAGCGTCGCGAGTACCCACCAGACGCAGGTCCTGGCGCTGACCATAGAGTCGCTCCACCTCCTGCATGGCCTCCGGATCATAAGCCTGGACAATGGCGCCTGCCTGCCACAGCGCTTCCATGATGACCCGGCTGGGTGCTTCGCGCATATCATCGGTTTTGGGCTTGAATGACAGTCCCCAGATGGCAAAGGTTTTGCCGTTTATTTCGTTACCGTAATGTTGTCGGATCAGATCCACCAAACGCTGTTTCTGCAAATTGTTGACTGACTCCACCGCCTGCAGAATGCTCATCTGCATGCCATGTTCGCGGCCGGTTCGTTCCAGTGCCTGCACATCCTTGGGGAAGCAGGAACCACCATAACCAATGCCGGGATAGATAAACTGGTAACCGATCCGTGGGTCAGAACCGATACCATGTCGAACCTGTTCGATATCTGCGCCAAGCAATTCAGCCAGATTGGCGATTTCATTCATGAAACTGATTTTGGTGGCAAGCATGGCATTAGCCGCGTACTTGGTCAGTTCGGCGGCGCGAATGTCCATGACGATCATGCGATCGGAGTTGCGATTGAATGGCGCATAAAGCTCAACCATCTGTTTGCGCACCTGTCTCTTATACACATCTCCGAGCCCACGAGACAGGCAGAAATCTCG
>OJBX01000437.1_pt1 | contig 17414 bp, 12 predicted proteins | sample 1590751 | NCBI WGS metagenome assembly OJBX01 (sample SAMN05416780, study PRJEB24817) | seawater metagenome | isolation source: Sea water | place: Canada:Atlantic | collected 2013-07
TCTACACGTAAGGAGTCGTCGGCAGCGTCAGATGTGTATAAGAGACAGAGTAAATACAGTACTGCAAGAATCATCACCACCTGACCTACGGCAGGCAGTGGCAGATACATGCCCGGCTGCACTGCCAGGCTCAGTTCGAACAGCTTGAGCCCAGCGTCAGCGAAAAACAGCCCGAGCCCCGCATCAACCAATATCAGCAACAGCAGCAGCACCGCCGCGAACACAACGGACTGACGCGCCGCTGGCGAAGGCAGCACACCGCTGAGACGTCTGTTGTGTAGCAGCACTGCCACCAACAGTAAGGCCCAAACCGCCATGGCCAGGTAACCGGCCAGCAGCCAGAGTACGGAATTGCCCAGTTGGCAGCACAGATAGACGCAGGCGGTCAATTGCGCCTGGAACAGTGTTCGGTGCAGCCGGCTATCAAATTGCGCAGACCAGGCCAGCCACATCACCAACACCAGAAACGCACTGGCGTAGGCAGCCCAGGCTGGCAATTGCCAGAATAATATGTCGCGCTGCTTTAGCACGGATTGCAGAGCACTGTAGTGACCGACCAGTACCGGAACGGCCGGTATCGGCGGCGCAGGGGTGCTAACGGTCAAGGACAGCGAGCGGGCGGGCTCTGCGTCAGATGGGAGCAGGTATAGGCTGCCGGTGTGCCCCTTATGTGCTGGCAACATCGCCAGGGTAAGGATCTCGCCATTGAGAGTGATGGATGACAGCTCACGCCCATCGGGCACCAGCACCGCGAGCGGCGACTGCAGTGACCTCAGCAGGCTTTGTCGGTTCTGGCTTCTCTGCCGGCTGTCGGCAGCTGTTTGCGAGTCAGGTTGGGCATCAGCCCATATCTGCCATGCACCATCGCCTGACTGGGCGAGGCCGGGTGATGCGAGGCAAAAAATGCACATTAAAAAAACCGCCAGTCTGATCATGGCGCTGTTCACCTTTGCTGCTGCGCATTCCCTGGTTGACAGAATTGTCGCCCAGATCAATGGTAAACACCATCCCGGCCGGGCACAGACTGTAAACAACGAACTGTACACTACGATCTGTTCACAACGATCTGTTCACAACGACCTGTTCACAACGACAATGGGCTGGTATAACTCAGGACATTGCACAGACAATAAGGTTTGCCGGAAAGGAGCACTCACATGAAAAGGTCCATGATGTCAGCCGCGATATTGAGCCTGGTGCTGTCAGCCGATGGTTTTGCCCAGCAGGCCGAGAATTACGATTACTGGGCGCCGCAACGGGCCATGGTGCAACGCGGTCAGCAGGCTGTTTTCATGTGCAACGGGCTGTTCACCAGCCAGCGCACACTGGAACAGGTGTTCAGTCAGGAACTGGCATTTTTGCGCGCTCCCATCGGCACGGTGCTGGGCGGTGACTATCATATTGACTACGAACGCCGCGCGGTTGAAGTTGGCACACCCGGTGCCGTGCCGGTGATGCGGGCAGCGTTTCGCGACGGCATCGGCTGCATCATTCTGGCACCAGACCAGACCCTGGCTGACATCGATGAGCTGCCGGAACTGACCTTGCCGCTGCCTGCCGGCGACCCAGCGCAGATTCCCTGGCCTGACGGCGACCTGATTGAGCCGCAACCCTTACCGGCCAGTATTGATGCCGGGGCGCTGCAGGCCGCGTCAGACTGGGCCTTCAATCGGCCCACGCCCGAGCAGGACACGCTCAGCCTGATTGTGGTGTATCAGGGTCAGATTATCCATGAGCGTTACGCCGACGGTATCAACATGGATACCCGCACCCGGACCTGGTCCACGGCCAAGAGCATTGCCTCGACATTGATCGGTATGACCGTGGATCAGGGGCTGATGGCGCTGGACGAACCACTGGGGCTGGACTGGTTGCCGCAATCCGGTTCAGCCGGCTCGGATCCAAGACGAGTCATCACTCTGCGTCACGCTCTCAACATGAGCACCGGGCTGGAAAGTATCGATAATGGCGGTATGGAGTATGCTACGGGGTCAGGCCTTTCTTATTGGGCCGGCAGCAGTTCGGTGCAGGGGGCGCTTGCACGCGCGCTGATCCGTGAACCGGGCACACGCTGGGACTACGAGAACTACGATACGTTGCTGGCGATATATGCCATGAAACTGGCGCTGGGCGGCGAGAACACCTATGCCGAGTTCCCACGCAAAGCATTGCTGGACCGCATTGGCATGCGCAACACCCTGGTGAGCACTGATCGCTTTGGTGATTTCATTCTTAGCAGTCAGGTGTATACCAACGCCCGCGACCTGGCCCGCTTTGGTCTGCTCTACCTCAACAATGGCGTCTGGGATGGTGAGCGGCTGATCTCTGAAGACTGGATTGAATTCTCCCGTACGCCAGCCCCAGCAACAGTCGGCCGGGGTAGTCAGTACGGCGGACAGTGGTGGCTGGTGCCGGAAGGCCGCGATGACATTCCGGCAGACGCCTATTCGACCAACGGCAACCGTGGGCAGTACACCGTGGTAGTGCCGTCCCATGACCTGGTGATTGTTCGCCGGGGGCTGGATTATGGACGACAGGGGTTCAGCCAGTGGGATCTGACCCGTGAGGTGGTGAAAGCGGTCAATCAGGGCAACTAGTGCATCCGATCACGGGCCAATGAAAGCGCCATTAAGACAATAAGCCAAATTTAATCGCTTTTCTTTCAAACGATAACGATTATCGATAGCATTCGTGTTTTCGTTACATTGGCAAGGAATAAAGACCATGTTTGCATCCCGTTTTTCGCGTGGACCACTCTCAGGCCACGCCGCCGTTATCACTTCATTCGCCTCGCTGCTGACGCTGGCACTGTCCAGTGCTGGCCATGCCCAGTCCTCGCAACGCGATGCCGACGCTAGTGACGGCGTTGACGAAATTGTGGTGACCAGCCGTTACACCACCAACGAGCGTCTTGATTCCGCCACCGGCTTGGGCCTGAGTCTTTATGAAACGCCGCAGTCCGTGAGCGTGATGACCGCCGAACGTATCGCTGACCAGAATCTGCGCTCGCTGACCGATGTTGTCGACAACGCCGCCGGTGTGTCTGCCCGGGCTCAGGACAGCACCCGTTCCACCTATTCATCGCGTGGTTTCTCCGTCAACAACTATCAGATTGATGGTGTGCCCATCTACTGGCAGCCGGGCAACAACGCCGGTGAAACCCAGTCTGATACCAGCCTGTACGAGCGTGTCGAAGTGGTGCGTGGTGCCACCGGTCTGCTGACCGGCGCCGGCAACCCGTCAGCGTCCATCAATCTGGTGCGCAAACATGCCAATAGCCGCGAATTTACCAGTTCGTTGAGCGCCTCAGCCGGGCGCTGGAACAATTACAGTGTCACTGCCGACGTTGGTACTGCCCTGAATGCCAGTGGCACCGTTCGCGGCCGGGTGGTGACACATTATCAGGATGGTGACTCCTTCCGTGATCTGGGTGGTGATACCAAGACGGTGCTTTATGGTGTTGTTGATATCGATGTCACTGACCAGACCCTGTTACGCGTGGGCGCCACCTATCAGGACAATGAACCAACAGCGTCCACCTGGGGCGGCCTGCCCACCTGGCACGCGGATGGCTCGCGTACCGACTGGGCGCGCAGCAAAACCATTGGTGCCGACTGGACCACCTGGTCTTCTGAAGTGGAAAACTATTACGTAGACGTGGTTCATCAATTTCGCAATGGCTGGAACGCCAAGCTCAGCCTGAACAATAACGTTAACGCCTCAAAACAGATGTTGCTGTACATGTCTGGCACGCCTGATCGCGAAACCGGGCTGGGGATGGGAGCGTCGCCCCGCAATGCGGATACCGATCGCGAGCAGACCAGCATCAGCCTGAACGTCAATGGTGACTATCAGCTGTTTGGTCGCAGCCATGAGTTAACCTTCGGTGTCGTGGATCACAATGAAGACAATATTGCCTTTTCCCGCACCCGTACTAACATCGCGCCGGTCGGTAACTTCAATCTTTGGGATGGCAGTTACCCACAGCCGACGTGGGGTGCCCGCAACGTAGACATTGATGTCACCACCGAACAATTTGGTGTCTACGCGGCAACGCGTCTGTCGTTGACCGAGCAGTTCAAAGTGATTACCGGTGCTCGCCTGGCAGACTGGGAGCAGGACGGCCTCTACTACGGTACGTCACGCACGTTTGGCGACACCAACGTGCTGATTCCCTACGTTGGCGCGCTATACGAGTTCAATGATCAGCATACCGTTTATGCCAGTTATACCGAGATCTTCCAGCCGCAGAATCTGCAGGACCGCAACGGCGACTTTCTGGATCCGGTCACCGGGGAAAGCCAGGAGCTGGGTCTGAAAAGCCTGTTTTTTGATGGCGCCCTGCAAACCACTGTCGCTGTATTCGATATTCTGCAGGATGATCTGGGTCAGCCCGACGGCAACTTCATTGTACCGGGCTCGGATAACAGCCAGGCCTATTTTGCTGCAGAGGGCGCCAACAGCACCGGGTACGAACTCGAAGTGGTGGGGCAGCTGACACAGGCGTGGGACCTGAGCTTCAGCTACACCAGCTTTGATGTGGAAGATGCTGCGGGCAACGATGTCAACACAGACAATCCGCGCGAACTATTGAAACTTTACAGCACCTACCGGTTTGGCGGTGCGCTTGAGCGACTGACTGTTGCCGGTGGTGTCAACTGGCAGGGGCGTGAGTACATGAACGCCACCAACCCGGTGACCGGTGCCACCAATCGCCTGGAGCAGGACGCGTTCAGCCTGGTCAGCCTGATGGCGCGTTACGACATCAGTAGCAATCTGTCGGCGCAGTTGAACGTGGATAACCTGCTGGACGAAACCTACTACAGCCAGATTGGTTTCTACAGTCAGCTGGAGTACGGCCAGCCGCGCAACATCACCGGCACGTTGCGCTACGACTTCTGAGTCCTGTTACGAACTCATGATTCATTAACCACAGGCTGGTGGCCGGGGCGTCTGTCTCTGTTACCGGCCTGGCTTAGATAGCGGTTTGACTCAGCTATCGGCCGGCTGTGTCTGTTTCGCTGCTGATCGGGCTGTTGTTGTCTGTAAGATAAACAGGCTGGCCGCGAGTGCCAGCCACACCAGATTGATGCTCAGGCTGCCGCCTTGCCACGCCGCCTGTCCATATCGCAGGGTGTGCACCAAGGGTACCAGTGCTGTCACCAAGCCACCCAGTTGTCGCAATCGCCACGCCCATAACGTTGGCGTCCCCCAGCGCCAGGCAGCGGCGACAAGCACCAGCAGCCCAATCCAGAAAACCGGTATGGGCGGTATGCCCAGTGCCAGTTGCAGCACCGCCGACAGTGACAACAGCAACAGCGTTCCCCACACACTCACCTGCCATAACCGGTCGATGGTGTCGGTGGGCAGTTTGCGCTGGCGGCGTTTACTCAGCCAGATGTTGACACCGGTGACGGTGACCACACAAAGCGCGGTGCCCAACAGCAGGAACATGATTTTCACTGGCATGCCACCAAAATGACCGAAGTGCAGCCGGTACAGAGATGCCTGCATCTGGCCACCGATGCTGGCAGCATCACCGCCACCAGGTCCCTGATACTCGCCGTTGGCAGCATAATGATGGCTTTGCGACCAGAACAGACGGTCCGGGCGGATGGCGTTGAGCTCGACCCGTTGTTGGCTGCTAGCAGGCTGATAAACCGTCAGGTAAAACACCTGGTCATTGGGCGAGCGTGTGCTGAAGGAACGCCAGATGGTATCGAAGTCCGGCAGTGCTGCTGTCGCCGTAGCAACCTGAGTTCCGCTGCCCTGGTCAGCAGGTACCGGGTCGCCCGCATCTGGTGAGGTCAACAATGCCGTTGCCAGACTGATGGCGCCCGCGAGCCCAAGTATGGCCCCGGTGATCGCAATGATCAGGTGAAAAGGGGCTGCCCAGACGCTGAGCCGATTATGTAAGTCGGTCTGCTGCAGTTGCCGCGAACGCGCCAGGCGCAGCGAAAACGCATCGCGCAGAATGCCCGGATGGGCGAGAAAACCTGACACAATCAGCGCCATCAGCAGTACCCCAAAAATGCCCACAATCACCACGCCCAGTTCCAGAGGCAGGTTCAGGGCAAAATGCAGTCGCGCCAGGAACGATGTCCATGGCCGCTCGACATCGCCCAGCAGCGAACCGTCAGCGGCGACATAACGCCGATGCTCACCGTAACTGATGGACATGCGTGGCCAGTCCGAGGTGGGCATGTCCATTCCGATTCTGGCAGGTGCTTCGCCAAGATCGGCGTCAGGATCAGCGCCCAGATCAGCAATGGCGTTGCGCAGCGCCTGCTCGATGCGTTGACCGTTGACCTCCATGGTTTCGACGGTGGCGGTGGGCTGCTCCCAACGCCAGAACTCTTTGTAAAACACCGCCAGCGTGCCACTGACACAGATGACGTACATCAGGAACGCCGCCGTCAACCCCATCACCGAGTGACCGGATAACATCTGCCGGAAAAAATTGGCGTCGGGTTTTTTTACACGGGTCATGTCGAACTTCCTGTCGATAATTGAGAGCTCAGCGTACTAACATTAGCAGGCCAAGCGCCGCTGCGGAGCTGCCTGCCATGATCATGGTCGGACGCAGCAGTCTGGTGGCGATGCTGGCCCAGGCCATGCCTGCGGTCCAGATAACTGTCACTGCCAGTCGTTCTGTAAAAACACGGTCAGCATCTACCGCCATGAGTAGTTGTGCCAGTAACACGCCAGTGGTCAGTGCAAATACCGCGGCCAACGGGCCGGCCACCAGGACACGGGCGCCGCCGCGCAGCCAGACCCGTAATGGCAGGGAAGGTATCTGAGTTGAAGAGGGCGACAACGTGCTGTCGCCAACCGGAGCGTTTGCAGGTGATCGGATCGATGGCACCCGGTCGAGTGTTGTCCATTGCCCCTGCAGCGCAATCCAGGCAAGCACCAGTAGCATCAATGCACAGGCGCCAATGGGCAGGCCAATCCAGGTGCCACCTGCCAGGCTCCAGGTTGCCAGTGACAGCGCCAGTAGCGCCCAGCCTGGCAGCAAGCCGCCGCGCTTTTGCCAGCGCCAGGAACGGTAAATCAGCCAGATGCCGATCAGCATCACCCCGGTGGCAGCGACGGCCCAGAACGCGCTGATGTGTTGCCAGTAAAAGACGGTCATGCCGGGTTATCCTGCTGCGAAATGCGTAATAGTAGTGATAATCGTTACTATTTGCAATTCATTGCTGCCGGCCTGGCAGGATCAGTCTCAGGCTTTTTCACGGTGAGGGTTACGGTGCCAGGCTGGAGCGTGCCTGCGTACCCCAGTTGCCGTCTTCGTCGCGCGTGACGATATACAGCGACTGGTAAGTGCCGATCTGCTGGTTGAAGCCATTGAAGCGTTCAAACACCGTGTGGATATGCACCTTGCCAGGTGATACCAGCACCGGTTCACGGCTCAGCCAGTGCGAATGGTCCCAGCCGATTGCTTCAAGATTGGCAAACGTGGCTTCCCGGGCAAACTCTTCGGCGTTCTGCCACACCGTCACCCTGCCGCTGGCAAAGCGCACATGCGGATAATTCAGCGTGGCAGCCCAGGCCTCCATGTCACGACCGTTAAAAGCGACCATGAACTCATCCAGTGCCGCCATGGCGCCGTCGAGCGCCTCGGCGTTGACATCGGTATCTGTTGCCTGGGCTGACAGTGTTGCCGGGCTGAGCCAGAAACAGCAGAGCAGGGCAAAAGTTTTAAGTGTGTTCATTTTCATGACGGTCTCCTTCCTGTTATGACTGGAGTTTTAGCTAAACTCAATGCTCCCGGGGTAAAGCGCGAGAAGTATTGAGTCGTCAGGTATACTCTGGGTTTTCTGACTGCAGGAGTCAACCATGTCACCACGACTGGCCGTTATCACCGGCGCCACCAGCGGCATTGGCGCCGCCTACGCTGATGCGTTTGCCCGTCAGGGCTATCATCTGTTACTGACCGGTCGCCGGGAGCAGGAACTGACCCGACTGGCCGAGCGATTAAAAAAAGAATGCGACATTGAGGTTACTGTACAGACCGGTGACCTGTCCTATCGCAACGATTTACAGGCCCTGGTTGATACCATCAGCCAGCTGCCAAATCTGGATGCACTGGTCAATAATGCCGGGTACGCCGAGGATGGCCGGCTGGGTGAGATTGAATGGGAAAAACACCGTGCGCTGCTGGATGTGCACGTCACCGCAACCACCCAGCTTAGCCATGCGGGCATTCCGCACCTGTTGCAAAGCAAAGGTATTCTGATTAATGTCGCGTCTGTCGCCAGCTGGCTGCCCACCACTCAAAGTGTGCTGTACGGACCGACCAAAGCCTACGTGCGCAGCTTTACCGAAAGTGTTGGCCTGGCTTACCGTCAGGATGGGCTGAAAGCGCTGGCGTTGTGCCCGGGATTTACCATCACCGATTTTCACTCGCGCATGGGCATTGATCCGGACACGTTCTACAAGGACAAAGGTTTTACCCGCGCGTGGACCGCCGAGCAGGTAGTCAGCCAGTCATTCAAAGACCTGGAGAAAGGCCGCCTGGTGTCGGTGCAGGGATGGAACTACAAACTGCTGGTGTTTCTGATGCGGCACCTGCCCACAAGCTGGATGCATGCCGCGCTGGCGCGGTCCAGCTCCACGCGCTTTACAGAGAACAATCCATGATGTGATCTTCAAATACTGAGCCGATGAGTAGCCGGCGTCCGTCTGATGCGCCGACGCTGGCCCCGGAAATCAGTTCGCCGCTGTCCATAAATTCAGTCGTAATCTGGTAACCGGCACCGACCTGGCGTATCCGCACTACCTGTGACGGTGAATCGACACTGGCATCAGCGGCGTGGCGCAAAAAAGTCAACAGGCGCGGATGTCCCCCTATCCAGAGGTCGCCGGTAGCAGGATCAATCTCGATATTGTCGGCGCCAAACCCCACATCGATTGTTTGTTGCAACGACAGTGAACCACTGCCCGGATTGCGTTGATAGATACGGACAAGGTTACGACTGACTTCCGCAACATACAGCTGTGTGCCGTCAGGGGACATGTTGATGCCATTGGCAAAACTGAGGCCATCGCCCACTTCCTTAAAAGCGTCGCCATCAAAATAAACCACATTGGCCCAGGGCAGGCGCAGGTAGTCTTCCAGTTGGCGCATCAGTCCCGGCCCGGCGCCGTGATCGTTGGTAACGTAGAAGCGATCATGATCAACGCCCACCACATCATTGGGGCTGATCAGCCACTCACTGGCATGGGTCTGGCGATGCATCAGTGCATTGTCCACCACGTCAAACACCTCAATGGTGTGCAGTGCTTCGTTATTCTCCCCTTCGGGAGCGCCAAACAGCGATTCACCAGGATGATTGACCACAAACAGGGTTTCCCGGCCATCGTCGCCAACAAACAGTGAAATGCCGTGCGGCCGGAATTGCAGATCGGCATCGGGCGTCAGATTCAACGGTGCGGTGGAAGCAGAGCTCAGGTCGTAGCGAAAGATGGCGCCCGGCGCCGGGTTCCCGTTAATGACGCCGCGCCGGTCATCACTGGAGATATAGGCAAAACGGCTCTCAGGGTGCAGTGTGATATCTTCGCTGCCGGGCATACCCGGGATTCGCCGACATTGGTCGGGATGTTGATCGACCAGCGTACGGAATTCACCGGCATCGTTCGCCAGATACATCACATAGGCAACAAGCAGGGCGCACATTGCGCCAATCACAAGCAGCAAACCTCGCATCACATCACGCTCTCTAGCAGGACTCAGTGATTGGAGTATCGCGCGGTCGCTGGCGTTTGCCAATGGCTCTTTAGCCGGAATGTTTATAGACTAGGGGTAATAATTAGATCGGGAGCCCGACGAGATGCCAATCTTTGACAATCGCAGCCTGACAACTTTCCGCCTGACAACAGCCAGAGGCTTGCTGTTGCTGCTCACACTGACAAGCGTAAGTACTGTATCAGCGCAGGGCGTCGGCGAGCAGGCGACAGACGCGACCACCCGTGACGGCCACTTCATCAGCTGGCGTGAACATTTGATTGATGATGCCGCTACGCTGGATTTCGTGCTCAGTGGTGGCGACGGACTGGTGATGGCAGATCTGGATAGAGACGGCTATCAGGATATTGTCTCCGTGCACGAATCCGATTCCAGTTATGATTCCGCCAACTTTACGCCTGGTTTTGAAGCACCGCCCGAAGGCCATGTCCGCATTGCTTTTGGCAGCGCCGGTCCACAACAGTGGCATAACATTACGGTCGCCGAAGGTCTGGATGCCGCTGCCCCTGAAGACGCCGCCATTGCCGATATCAACGGTGACGGTTTTCTCGACATTCTTATCGCCGCCGAGTTATCTCACATACTGTACCTGCAGAATCCGGGCACCGGTGTCAGAAACACACCCTGGCCACGACTGAAATTGCCCATGACCGAAGGGCGCGGCAGTTATATCCGTGTTTTTGCCGCCGACCTGGACGGCGATGGCACACCCGAGGTGATAGCGCCTAATAAAGGCGCCCAGATTCCGGGGCCGGAAGATTTTGCCGTGTCCAATCCGGTGTCTGTATTCAAGGTCAACGGCGATCCCCTGCAGGGCATCAACTGGCAGGAGCACGAACTGGGTCATTACAGTATCCCACAGAATTCTGAACCGGTAGATCTGGATGGCGACGGTGATCTTGATATTGTCATCGGCTCGCGTGGCGAAGAACGTCTGGCCTGGTTCGAAAATCCGGGCGACGGCTCACTCGATTTTATTGAGCATGCCATCGGCATCAACGGTGCCCGCATGGCCGGTTTCAACCTGGAATATGCCGATCTTAACGGTGACGGGCGGCTGGATATCATCGGTGCCGGTAACGGCCGTGTCGGCAACGGCCTGGTCTGGATTGAGCAGCCGGCGCGAACCGGTGATGCCTGGAATGCCCACTACATCGGCACGTTTTTGCCCGACAGCATCACCGGACTGGAAGTGACGGACATTGATGGTGATGGTGATATGGATGTGTTCGCTGGCAGCTACAGCCGCGGCGAGCGCGAAGCCGACGATGCCAGTACCCGAATCAGTGATCCGCTCGGTCGCCTGGGCTGGTTTGAGCAGCCGGATGAGGCCACCACGGCGTGGACGCGTCACGACGTGTCACGGCGCAAACGTGGCATGTTCGACAAATTCATTGCCCATGACCTGGACGGCGATGGTGATGCCGATTTTATTGGTACGCGTGGCAACAGTTACCCCTATGACGGCGTATTCTGGCTGGAGCAGCTGCGGTCCCCAACGCCAGGCAATCGATTCGAACGGGCACGACAACTGGACAGTGAGGAGATGAGGATTCCATGAAAACAATCAGACAGCGAACAGCGTTTAGTGCCGTTCTGCTCGCGCTGGCAGCTCACATAGGTGGAGTACACGCGCAGTCAGCCAGTGATGTGCAAACCGACATTCCCGTACCACAGGTCAGTGGGCCGGTGCCAGTTAGCGCTGAGTCACATCCCTTTGGCGCCGCCGCGCATACCTTGCAGCCGCAGGATCTTGCGCAGATGGGTTATATTGAAGAAGAGTATTTCATCAGCGGGCAGGCCAATGTGTATGACTGGCCCGAACGTGGCACGCTGACCGTGCGCACCGCTGATGTGCCTTACACCACTCGCGTCTTGGTCAGGCGCCCGGTCCATGCTGAACGTTTCAGCGGAAACGTGGTGGTGGAAATGCTCAACCCGTCCAATCTGTTTGACCTCAATATCGGCTGGGCCATGTCGCATACACAGATGCTGCGCAACGGCGATGCCTGGGTCGGTATCACCGCCAAACCGATTGCGGTGGAGACCCTGAAGCAGTTTGATGCCGAGCGCTACGCGGACCTGTCCTGGGCCAACCCACTGGCCGCCAGCGACCCGCTGAACTGTGAAGTCAGCCGTGATACCACGCAGGCGACCGAGAACGGACTGGTCTGGGACATTCACAGCCAGGTGGCGGCTTGGCTGCGCAGCGCCAACGCCGACAATCCGTTTGTTTATGACGGCACGGCCAGCGCCGCCGAGATGCTTTACGCCTGGGGTTATTCACAGACCGGCAGTTTCCTTTACACCTACATCAACGCCATTCACTCCGAAGTGGTCAGGGTCCGCGGCGAGTCACTGTTTGACGGTTATCTGGTGGCGGTGTCCAGCGGCCCGGCACCCATTCATCAGTGCGCTGAGCGTGTGCCCAGAGATGATCCGCGTCGCCCCATCGAGAATGCCGGTGTGCCCGTTATTCATGTCATGAGTCAGTCCGACTATCTGGCCGGCATTGGCAGTCGGCAACCGGACAGTGATGCGCCTGGTAACCGCTTTCGGCGCTATGAAATCGCTGGATCTGGCCATGCCTCGCCCGACGAACTGTACTGGGGCCCAAAACCACAGGATCTGATCCAGGCCGGTCGCGCGGTGCCGCCGCTGGCCTGTAACGAAGGACCACGTAGCCGTTTCCCCAACCGGCTGGCGTTTAATGCCGCGTTGGTGTGGCTGGATCAATGGGCGCGTGATGATATTGCGCCACCACGGGCCGATCTGATTGAAGTGGTGGATGGCGAACCCGTACTGGATGAACATGGCAATGTTGTTGGCGGTCTGCGCTCCCCCTACGTTGACGTGCCCACAAGTACCTGGAATGGAAATTCCACCGGCGAGTCTTTCTGCCGTATCGCCGGCCATGAAATTCCTTTCAGTCAGGAAAAACTGCGGCGGCTTTATCCGTCCCATGACGCCTACGTCAGCGCCGTCACCAACAGTGTCAATGCGCTGGTAGAGCAGGGGTTCCTGTTGGCAGAAGACGGTGCCGATGTGATTCGCGAAGCCGAGCGCAGTGAGGTGCCGAGGTGGTAGCAGGAAACAGGAGAAGCATTTAATTGGCTAACACTAACATCAGTTCTTTCAGTCAGCGCCGGGCAACGTTGGTTCAGTACGCCAATCTGTTACTGATGCTGGCTGTGTTCGTATTTGTGATCCTAAGGCTCGTTACACTGGGGTTTGATCGCCCCCCTATTCCTGCCGCGCTGGTTTTTGTTCTGACAGTCTGCAATTTTCTTTACGTACACTTTCGGGGCTCGCCCATAATTGCCAGCTGGCTACTGTTAGCCGTGATGGCCCTTGGTCTGGTCAGCTCAGGTATTAATACCGGCGGTTTCGCAGGCCCTACCGTCCTGATGGCGCCGATGCTGCCGGTACTGGCGTTGTTGCTGATCGGTACCCGAGCCGGTTTGATCGCCTGCGCAGTCGTCATTCTCATTCTCTCCGTTCTTTTTGTTGCCGAAGTCAATGGCCTGATATCACCTAATCCGCAGTCTGAAGAGGCGCAGCTGGTTACCCGTTTTATTGCCTTGCTGGCTACGGTGTTGGTCTGTAGTCTGGTTGCTTGGGAGTTCGCCAGAATGAATCATGCGATGTTGGGTGTCATGAGCGGGCAAGCGCTAACCGATCACCTGACCGGCCTGAAGAATCGTCGGGCTCTGGAAGAATCCATGGCCAAGGAGCTGCGTCGCGCCCGTCGCTCCAACGGCTGGGTGTCACTTATCATCTGTGATGTCGATCATTTTAAACATTACAATGATTTTCATGGTCACTCAGCTGGCGATACTTGCCTGATTGCAGTGGCTAATGTGCTAAAGGCTGCGGCGCGTCGACCTCATGATCTGGTCTGTCGTTACGGCGGCGAAGAGTTTGTCCCTCTGCTGCCCGATACCCGACCGAATGGGGCTTATCGGGTGGCTGAAGCCATGCGGGCGGGTCTGGAGAGTCAAAAAATACCGTACCGCGACCAGGATTCAGACTGCGTCACGTTAACGCTGGGTGTTGTCTCTGTTGCTGGCGCTGATATTGATGATATGGAATCGTTGTTGGATACAGCGGATCAGGCGCTTTACGCCGGCAAGGAGGAGGGGCGAAACCGTGTGATCGAGGTCAACCTCTCCGAGGGCGCGGTGGTAGCCGACGTCAGCGCCCGACCGTAGCCCTGTCAGAAATGCCAGCTGACAAGCCATCTGTTATCCCTGACTCCGCTTCCTTCCTATTGCGCGCCCAGCCACCAGCGCAGGGTGTCAGTCACTGTGTCAGCCGCATCCTGCTGGACAAAATGTCCTGCGTCCGGCACCGCCACGATGGTGGTGCTGGCATCGTTCCAGTCCCAGGTATTGTTGAGCCCGTCAGAGTGCAGCGCGGTGTCGTCCAGACCGTGCATCACCAGCAGGGGCACGTTCAGTTGTGGTACGTCGGGTGAGAGCGGCGGAGCCGTCTCTGCCAGCGGTGGCAGGGGCGGAAAGTTACGCTTGTAGTAGGCCAGCATGGCGTCAAAGTCGGACTGCGCAAACGCCTCGATATACCGTTGTCGTGCGGTCGGATCCTGCACCCAGCCGGCCAGGGTCTGAGGCATCATCGGCCCGCCAAAAAAAATATTGGGATCTGACGGGCTGCCACCCTGAAAGGCCCGTGCATAACCACTGTTGGCGCGCTGTTCTTCGTTGATGCTCAGTTCCCGGATCATGCCGTGGGGGTGAGGCAGGTTCATCACCACCAGCCGATCCACCATCTGAGGGTAGGCAAAAGCAAAGTTCCACGCCACCATGCCGCCCCAGTCGTGACCGACAATAATGGCACTGTCCTGGCCAAACTCGCGTATGACCGCTGCTACGTCCGAGGTCAGCAGACGCATGTCATAGTTCTCATCACCTGCCGGCTGACCGCTCAGGTTATAACCACGCTGATCAATGGCCACAACCTGATATTGATCCTGTAAGCCTTCCATCTGGTGTCGCCAGCTGTACCAGAAATCCGGGAAGCCGTGAATCATCACCATTAGCGGGCCTTCACCCACGCTGGCGTAATGTATGCGCACACCGTCGTTGTCAGCGTAACCGTGCGTCGCCGTGTCCCAGACATCGGCGTGAAGGCTGGTGGCGGCTGCCAGCATGCCTGTGCTCAGGATGATCTGTGCTGCCATGCGCTTGAGTGTGTTCATCGGTGCGTCTCCATGGATCGGGCGTGATGGACTGAATGTGTGCCAGTGAAACGGAATATGATGTGTGTGTAAAGTGACTTAAGTAACCCGCTACCGGCTGGGATGTAGTCGTGTCGGCGGTTATTGTTGGGGCAGCGACATGACAGTATTGGCTTTGCTGAACGCTTCGGTCTAAGATCGGACAAAATAATCACAAAACTTCGGGAAGCCGCCATGCCAATGATTCGAGCCGAAGATGCCACCAAAGACTACGATGTCATCATTGTCGGTTCCGGCGCCGGCGGTGGTCAGATGGCCTTCACGCTGACGCTGGCAGGTATCAAGTGCCTGATGCTGGAAGCCGGGCGCGGCTATGATCCGGTCGCCGAGACACCGATGTTCCAGCGCCGCGACCAGGCGCCGCTGCTGGGGAACTCGACGCCAGATAAAGAGTTCGGTTTTCTTGATGCCACTGTCGACGGCGGCTGGCAGATGCCCGCCGAACCCTACACCCAGGCCAGCGACAAACCGGAACAACAGTTCTGGTGGTGGCGGGCACGCATGATGGGTGGCCGCACCAACCACTGGGGACGCATATCGCTGCGCAATGGCCCCTATGACTTCAAACCCAAAAGCCGCGACGGACTCGGTCTGGACTGGCCGGTCGACTACAAAGACGTTGAACCCTACTACACCAAGGTGGAGCAGTTGATTGGTGTCTACGGCTCCAACGAAGGCCTGGAAAACACACCCAATTCCCCCGACGGTGTGTTGCAGCCACCGCCAAAGGCCCGCGCTGGCGAACTGCTGGCACAGAAACATGGCAAGACCCTGGGCATTCCCATCATTCCCATTCACCGCGCGGTGCTGACACAGAAGCTTGACGCCGACCGGCTGCCAGCAGTGCTGTTCCCCGGCAACGCCTGGGCGCAGAAAATTGTTGGTGACTCCATGCGTGCCCGAGCTGCCTGCTTCTGGGCAACACCGTGCGGCCGTGGCTGTTCCACCGGTGCCAACTACCAGAGCACCACTGTGCATCTGCCACCGGCGCTGGCCACTGGCAATCTGGATATTGTTGCCAATGCCCACGTGCGCGAAGTTCTAGTGGGCAACAATGGCAAAGCCCGTGGTGTGCTGTTTGTCGACAAGACCACAGGCCAGGATGTAAAGGTCAATGCCAAGGCGGTGGTGCTCGCCGCCAGCAGCGGTGAAACCGTGCGCATCATGCTCAATTCAAAAAGCACGCTGTTCCCGGATGGTATCGCCAACGGCTCCGGGCTGGTCGGCAAATACATCATGGACACCGTCGGTACCAGCCTGCAGGGCCAAATTCCGGCGCTGGAGAATCTGCCACCCTATAACGAAGACGGGGCAGGTGGCTCACATTTTTATGCGCCGTGGTGGCTGTACCAGCAGGCACAGGCACTTGGTTTTCCGCGGGGCTATCATATCGAGATGGGCGCTACGCGTAGCATGCCCGGCGGCGGCAATCCGTTGCCCGATGATCTGGGCAATGGCGCCTACGGCAGTCGCTACAAACAGGAAGCACGGCGTTATTACGGCTCGTTTATGGGGTTCGCCTGTCGCGGTGAGATGATTCCCAACGACAACTGTTTTGCCGAGCTTGATAACAACGTTAGCGATGCCTGGGGCATTCCGGTGCTTAAATGGCACTGGCAGTGGGCAGAGCACGAACAGCGCATGTGCGACCACGCCGAGCTGACATTCCGCGAACTGATTGAAACCATGGGCGGCACCGTGCGCAGCGTCACCAATGGCCGCAATCGCATCGAACCGGGCGGCAAGATCATTCACGAAGTCGGCGGTGCCATCATGGGCACCGATGCCGCCACCTCGGTGTGTAATGGATACAACCAGACCTGGGAAGTGCCAAACCTGTTCCTGGTCGACGGCACACCGTTTCCGTCCAACGCCGACAAAAATCCCACCCTCACCATCATGGCGCTGGCCTGGCGTGCGGGTGACTATCTGGTCGATCAGTCAAGAAGGGGGCTGCTGTAATGTCGCACAATTTTCAGGATCAGTATCTGCAACCGGAATCACCGAGCGCCGTCCCCATTGTTGTGGGTCAGACGCCGCGTCTGCCACGTCGCACCGTCATCAAATGGTTTGTTGCTGTCGCCGCCAGCCTGAAACTGGGCGATGCCCAGGTGTTCGGCGCCGAACCCGGGCCTGGTGAGCCAGTGATTACCGCCAACGGTTACGGTAAAGACCCGCTGCTTAACTACACACACAACCCCGGCGATCTGTGGCCGCTGACGCTGAGTCCGGCCCAGCGTGCCGCTGCCATCGCACTGGGTGATGTCATCCTGCCCGCCGACAATCTGGGCCCTGCCGCCAGTCAGCTGCGCTGTGTCGACTTCCTGGACGAATGGGTCAGTGCGCCGTATGCCGCGCAGCTGCGCGACCGCGACATCGTGCTGCCCGGACTCGACTGGCTGGACGCAGAAT
>OJBX01000441.1_pt1 | contig 17313 bp, 14 predicted proteins | sample 1590751 | NCBI WGS metagenome assembly OJBX01 (sample SAMN05416780, study PRJEB24817) | seawater metagenome | isolation source: Sea water | place: Canada:Atlantic | collected 2013-07
GTAAGGCGATATCCCCTTCGTTAAGTTGCGGGATGAACTCAGAACCGAGCGTTGTTGCTAACCACAGACTGGCGGCCAGCAAGACACCAGCGCCGGTAAGTACCATCAAACGAAATCTTAATGCCAGCTCCAATGCCGGTCGATAAAGTTTTTTCGAGACGCTGATGACAGCACTTTCCTTTTCCCGGATCTTGCCGGTCATGAACACAGCAACAGCGGCGGGCACAATGGTAAGCGAGAGCACCATCGCTGAAAGGAGCGCCATGACAACCGTAGCAGCCATGGGATGGAACATCTTGCCCTCGACACCGGTAAGGGAGAAGATGGGAATATACACCACGGTAATGATGGCCACGCCGAACAGACTGGGCCGGATAACTTCCGAGGTAGCTTCATACACCAACTGCAGCCGTTCCTTCAGCGGTTGACGTCCGCCACTGGCGTGCTGTGCTTCGGCCAGGCGTCGGGTACAATTCTCCACGATGATGACCGCACCATCCACAATGAGACCAAAATCCAACGCCCCCAGACTCATCAGATTGGCGGAAACGCCGGTGCGCACCATACCGGTGATAGTGGCGAGCATCGCAAGCGGAATCACTGCCGCGGTGATCAACGCCGCGCGCAGATTGCCTAACAGCAAAAACAAAACCACAATTACCAGCAGCGCACCTTCCAGCAGATTCTTCTCCACGGTGGCGATGGCTTTATCTACGAGCGTGGTGCGGTCATAAACCGTTTCTAGGCGAACGCCTTCGGGCAAAGTCGGACGGATTTCCTCCAGCCGGGCGGCGATGGCCCGGGCGACACTTCGGGAGTTCTCCCCCACCAGCATCATGGCTGTACCGAGTACGGTTTCTACGCCATCGCGGGTGGCTGCACCGGTACGCAGTTCCTTGCCGATGGCTACCGTTGCAACGTCCGTTACCTTGACCGGCGCGCCATTGCGATTGGCAATAACCACCTGCTCAATGTCACTGATGGTCTGCAATTGGCCCGGCGATCGCACCAGCAACTGCTGGCCATTATTTTCAATATAACCGGCCCCGCGGTTAGCATTGTTGCTCTGGAGTGCTGTGACCAGGTCTTCCAGAGTGACGCCCAACTCGAGCAATCTTGCCGGATACGGGGTCACGTGATACTGCTTGTCATATCCGCCAATGGAATTGACTTCAATGACACCTGGTACCTGTGCAAGTTGCGGCTTAATGATCCAGTCCTGCACTTCCCGCAAGGCTGTCGGTGTCCAGGGCTCACCGTTGGCTTGCGTGGTGCCGGGAACGGCATCCACGGTGTACATGAAAATCTCTCCCAGACCAGTGGAAATAGGCCCCATTTCTGGCTCCATCCCCGGTGGCAGGACACTCTTGATGGAGCCAAGACGCTCGTTGATCAGGTTACGGGCGAAGTAAAGATCTGTGCCCTCTTCAAATACAACAGTGACCTGAGATAAACCGTAACGCGACAGCGATCGGGTATAGGACAGGTTAGGCAGGCCGTACAACGCGGTTTCCACCGGGAACGTGATCCGCTGTTCGGCCTCCAAAGGCGAATAACCCGGGGCTTCGGTGTTGATTTGTACCTGAACATTGGTGATATCCGGCACCGCATCAATGGGCAGGCGCTGGAAACTCCAGACCCCGGCACCAATAAGCGCCAGAATCAGGGATAACATAAGATACCGCCTCTCAACCGAGAAGCGTACGATTGCATCAATCATGGCAGTCTCCTGGTTTAGTGGGCGTGCTCAGCGCCGGATTTTTCAATATCGGCTTTGATGAGGTAGCTGTTGTCGACCACGTAGCGCTCCCCTATCATCAAACCGGACAGGACTTCGACAAACTCTCCATCGCTGCGACCCAGTTCCAAGGGCCGTGCCTCAAAAGCGTCACCATCCTGTATGAATACAACCTGCGAGTTATCCAGTGACTGTAATGCGCGATCTTCAATCATCAGAGATGCGTCAATGCGCTCCACCACAATATGTCCGGTAACCAGACGTCCCGGTGCCAACAAGCCATCAGCGTTGTCAATTTCTACGCGGGCAATGACGTACGGAGAGTCACTACCTTGCGGCAGGATGTCGCGAATGCTGGCTTCGATTTGAGTATCACCAGTATCAATACGGACCATCTGTCCGGGTGCCACCTGTTGGCGTTGGCCCGGAAAGATTTTCAGCTCTGCCAACAATGTATCAAGCGGGACGATGGTGAACAGGGTCTGCTCCGCCGCCACCCCGCCCTGATTGGCGTTGCGCTCCAACACGGTGCCACTTATGGGTGCTGTCACTGTGTAAGTTTGAAGACTGTCATTGGACTCGACAGTAATAAGCCGGTCACCGGCCTCGACACGATCGCCCAGGCCCGCATTCACGTTGACGATCTGTCCTGGGAATCGGGCCCGAATGTGCACAATGCTGTCAGGGTCCAGCGTCAATCTTCCGTAGCTGACCAATGTGCGCACTAAGGTGCCGCCACGGGCCTCCCTGCTTCGGATACCGGTCTGCTCCGCCATGCCGGCTGAGATTTCCACATGGGCGTTCTCTGACTCTTCGTGATCCGCGTGTTCGTCGCCCTCTTCGTGCTCCCCTGTTTCTGTGTGTTCCTCGGAATCGGCGTGCTCACCGGTTTCTTCGTGGTCTTGGTGCTCAACATTCTCTTCGTGTGCATGATTATCTTGCACGGCCTGAATCGGGCCTGATGTCAGCGCACATATACTGGCAAGGATGAATAAAAAGTTAACGTTTTTCATAGTCGTTGTCCCGTTGTTCAGCGGCCAGCCAGAGGCTGGGCTGTAAGTTGTTCGATCAAGGCCTGATTCAGCAATGCGGTGGTTGCGGCGTCGACTAAAGCCCGCTGCGCGGCGAGCAATTCGCGCTGGGCGGCCATCCATTCCACATAGCTGTAGCGCCCGCTTTCATAAGCTTCCCGGGTTTGAGTGAGCGCCTCGCTCAAGTTGGGCAGCATCTGGCTACGAATCTGCTCCACGGCAGCGATGCTCTGCTGCCTTTGCTGATAAGCATCAAACAGGCGTGAATGCAGGTTCAGCAAAGTGGCCTCGCGTTGAAACCTGATCTCATCGCGAGCTGCCAACGCTGCTCGTACTTCGCCGCGATTACGTTGCGCCGGAAACAATGGGACGGAAAATCCCGCTGTAAATGCGATGTCATCGATCTCCTCTATGCGCCGGACACCCACTTGCCAGTTAATGTCGCTTTCGGACTGACTGCGGGCGAGTTGAATCTCTGCCTCGCGCACACGCTGTTCGCTGGCGTAGACCTGAATGGCAGGGCTATCGCTGACTCGCTGGTATAGAGACTCGAAACTGTCGGAGGCACCGAACTGGAACAGATCACCCTGCAATTGGGTAAACTCCACTGAGGTATCACCCCACAGCAAAGCCAGCGCCATCTTGCGGCTGACCAGCTCGGATTGCAGGCGTGACTGTTCGATCTGGCTTTGCGTAAGCGCAGCCCTGGCGCGCAAGACTTCAGCCTGAGGTGTGGCACCCTGCTCGGCGCGACGGGTCACGATATCAAGAGTCGATTGAGCTAGTGAAACAGCGTCGGCGGCCAGTTGAAGTTTTTCCTGTAATGCCAGGGTGGCGACGAAACGTTGCGTCACCTGTCCCAGCAGATCGAGGGTTTCCGCCCGGCGTTCCGCCTCAACCAGTCCGAGGCGTGAATCGATTGCACTGACTCGGGCCTGTCGCTGCCCGCCAAGTTCAATCGTTGACGACAGGGTCAGCGTAAGCTCCGCACCCACCAGGCCACGGACATCACCAGTGCCAAGGAAATTTTCAACCTCTGCGCCGGCTTCCAGGGCCGGATTCAGATCAGCCGTGATTCGGCGCCCCTGGAGTCCGTCAAGGCGCAGGCCAAAGACTTGTAAACGCGGGTTTTGCGCCATGGCGCGGGACATAGCATCGCTCAGGGTGAGCGGGCTCTCCGCCGCCTGCACGGCGGTAGCATTGAGCGAACAGGCGAAAATCACCCAGAACAAAACGTAAAAAGTGTGATACGACAACGCGTACCGCCCCGTAAGCACGGGAAAATTGGAATGCATGAGAATGCTCCTACGAAAGTCTGAAAAACAGCTATTCCCTGACTAGGGAAGATATAAGCAGTATCAGGCGATCGGAGGGCGCAGCAGTGGGGGGTGAATACCTTTCAGCAAACTGGCTCGGTAAACGAGCACAACTGATGCTTCGACAGTGCTAGCGAGACTTGTCTGTGGTATCACCAAACCCATATGGAAACAGTTATGATTGTGATGACAATCGGCGCTTGAGTGATGAGACTCGTTTTGGGAAGGGTTGCTTTTGTGGACTTCTTTTTCAACCTCAGCCGATGCCAGCGAATGCTCATGGTGGGGCGCCGAGGCGTGGTGAAGCTGCTCTTCGTAGGCAATAGAAGTCACTGACTGCAAAGCAATCATGAGCGCTACCGCAAAAATGAAACAGCGTTTGATCATAAAACCTACCTAGAATTCAACTCCGAGCTTACCAGAATCACGTGGAAAAGAAAAATTTAGAATTTTACAAGATTCCTGCGAACATGGTTTGACCTTGTATCGAACACAGTGATAGAGTTTTTGGAATAACTCATAATGAGCCATTTCCGTGTACCGCAAAGTTTTTTTCGCATTGATGCTGGTCATGCACTACTCGTTGGCATTCGGAGCCATTGAGGCAGCCGCCATGCCAGATGAGCAGCATCCGTTGGGCAAAGCCATTCAACACAATCATCACCATGCACATGCTGATGACCACAGTCATGATCACAACGACTATCTGGGGCCGGACAGCACCAAGCAGCACGAAACCGCTGGCGACATACATGATCATCAACACAAACACGGTATAAACATTCAATTGAACATGGATATACCTGGCTTATTGGCTCTGGACTTTTTCAGGGCTGATTCTCCGCCGGTCGCTCGGTACCGGCTCGATCACAACTCACTAAGTTACGCCCCCGCCGTCCCTCCGCCCAATCTCCTGTAGTCTCGGGCTATACGCCCATTCATATCGTTTTTATTGAGTCCGATTCAGGACTGCTGGCCTTGATGGCAGCAGTGCGTATCGATCTACGATATCCGACTGTCAGGTTATTTCAACATGAAAAATTACTTCTGCCACCCCCGCCTTGTTATCAGGCTGGCCGTGGTTTCAATCTTGATGCTTTTTACGTTTGCGGGATTTCCTGCTGAGGTGCTCGCGCACGGCGTCACTGAAGGGGATAAAGGTTTTATTCAGGAAAGCAGCGGGGTCATGATATTCCCGTTCATTTACCTTGGCGCAAAACATATGGTCACCGGCTATGACCATCTCTTGTTTTTGGTCGGTGTGATTTTTTTCCTCTATCGATTCAAGGATGTAGCCCTCTACGTCAGCTTGTTTGCGCTGGGGCACACCGTAACCCTGCTATTTGGCACTCTGATGCAGATAAGCGTTAACGCCTATCTGATTGATGCCATTATTGGTTTTTCCATCGTCTACAAAGCTCTCGACAATCTGGGCGCCTTCCAGCGCTGGTTTGGCGTGCAGCCCGACACCCGCATTGCAACCATGATTTTTGGCCTGTTTCACGGCTTCGGGCTGGCTACCAAAATTCTCGACTACCAGGTTTCACCTGATGGACTGTTGACGAATCTGATTGCCTTTAATGTCGGCGTTGAAATCGGTCAGCTGCTGGCATTGAGCGTCATCCTGATTGCCATGGGATTCTGGCGCCGCTCCACCCGTTTTAGTCGCCAGGCCTACGCCGCGCAAGTTGTGCTGATGAGCGCCGGCTTCCTGCTGACGGGTTATCAACTCACCGGATACTTCGTTGCCTGACATCCATCAACCATTTTTGAAACAGGAACTCCATTATGCACATAACCAATAAGCCAGCGGAGGCAGATTTGCCCTCAACTGTGCAACTTCTCAAATCGACCGTCATTGCAGCTATTGCCGCCTTGCTGTTGTTGCTCATTATTGTCATGCCCGCTGAATACGGCGTAGATCCGACAGGCCTGGGCAACATCACTGGCCTCACACCAATGGGTGAGACAAAAATGGCGCTGGCCGATGAGGCCGCCGCTGAAGAACGGGCACTGGCAGCTGCCATGAATCAACCGTTGACGGAACCCGAGGTAGAGCCTGCCGAAACGCAGGAGCTGGACTCACCGGCATCTGCCTCCGCATCCGCAGAGGTCGCACAATCGCCTACGACAATGGAGCCCGATATTCGTAGCGATGAAATGCAAGTGTCTCTGGCACCCGGTGTTGGCAGAGAAATCAAGGTGACCATGGCACAAGGAAAAACTGTTGAATACAGCTGGCAATCCGAGGGCGGCATTGCCAACTTTGATATTCATGGCGACTCGGTGCCACTGGAGATTGACTATCATAATTACAGTCGGGGCGCCGAACAAAGCAGTAGCGGCGTGCTTGAAGCAGCCTTTGATGGCAATCATGGCTGGTTCTGGCGAAACCGGACCGATAGCCCGATTGTGATAACCATACAGACGCGCGGTGAATACACCGACATATTTCTTCTTGATTAAGGAGCCGTTTATGCGAGCTCAAAAGATAGTAATGACCAGTGCGGTCTCAACAGCACTGTTAGCGGTCTCAGCCCTGTCACTCGCTGCGGAAGAAATCACGCTCGAGCAGGCAATCATCAACACCATCACTCAAAATCCGGAGTTGCAGGCTTTTGGCTACGAATTGCGGGCACAGGATGGTGTGATCTTACAAGCTGGACTGTCACCAAAACCTGAGCTCACGGTCACCGTCGAAGATGTACTGGGCACGGGCGTGGCACAGGGACTGTCGGGTGCACAAACCACCGCAAGCATCAGCTGGGTACTTGATGGCCAACTGCGCCAACGGCGAATAGACGCCGCACGCACGGGATCATTGGTGCTGGCCAGTGAAGCGGAAGTGATGCGCCTGGATGCTGCCGCCCAGACAGCACGTTATTACACACAGGCGCTGGCGCATCAAGCCAGGCTACAACTGGCGGCACAGTCTATTACGCTGGCAGAAGATACTGTGACCACAATCAGCCAACGGGTTGCTGCCGGCACCTCGCCCCGATCCGATCTGGCCAGAGCACGGGCAGAGTTGTCCATGCGAGAGCTGATGCAGGAAGACCTGAATCATGAGCTGGTCGGGTTTTATCACCGTATCGCAGCACAATGGGGAGCGCTGGAGCCGGATTTCAGCCACGTCGGGGGCGATCTTACCAATCTTCCTGCCGTTGAGCCGTATCCTTCTCTGGAAGCACGAATTGAGCAGAACCCGGATCTGACGCGCTTCCTGTCAGAGCAACGCTTGCATGAAAGCACCCTGTTACTGGAGCAGGCCAGGCGCAACTCGCTATGGCAATTTAATGCCGGCGTGCGCCGGATGGAGCGCAGCTCTGATGTGGGATTTGTTGCCGGGGTGACCATTCCTCTGAATCGCGGCAATCAGAATCAGGGCCGTATTGAAGAGGCACGTGTCAGGTTGGCGCAATCATCTGCCAGACAGGAGGCCGAACGCATTCGTGTGATGACGTCACTGTTTCTATTCCACCAGGAGCTGGAACACAGCCTGCATATTATTGAGTCCTTGCGCAGCGATGTCATTCCTGAATACGAACTGGCTTTGTCCGAGGTAAGACGAGCATATGAGTTAGGCAGCTCCAGCTACATGGAATGGCTGCAGGTACAGAACGATTTGCTCTCGGCGCGCGAGCAATTGCTGGAAGCCAGTGTGCTCGCCCATCAAAACATGATTGAAATTGAACGATTGACTGGTGTGCGTATCGCGCAGACTGGATCTGAATAATGAGGCTAACCATGTACCCAACTATTAATACTGTTAAAACCATAGGGCTATTTCGGGCTGTCTCCCGTGCGGCCCCCCTGCTCTTTTTACTGCTGCTGTCCTCCTGCGGGGAATCAACGGACACGAGTACAACTACGCCTGAAACAGAGAGCGCGATGACCGATGAACGAGGGCCAAACAACGGAATTTTGCTGCTCGACGATAATTTTGTACTCGAACTGGCGATCTTCGAAACTGGCGTACCGCCTGAATACCGGGCGTGGGCGACCGTCAACAATCAACCTGTGGACCCCGATGAGTTGGATCTGAATGTCCAACTTACCCGCCTGGGCGGTGCTGTCGATGACATCGACTTTGTGCCAACCGGGGATGCCCTGCGTGGCGACATGGTGATTTACGAGCCACACTCCTTCAGTGTCTCGGTCACGGCCTCGTACAATGGCAACACGCATCGCTGGTCCTATGACAGCTTTGAGGGGCGTACGACGATAGAGCCTGCAGTCGCTGAAGCACTGGGCATTGAAACTGACATTGCGGGACCCGCTGTTATCGAGGAGACCATCCCGGTTTACGGTCGTATCGTGGCAAATTCTGATGCTGTCAGTAACGTCACCGCAAGATTTGACGGAAAAATTGAAACGGTGACTGTTGCGCTAGGAGATTATGTCAACGCGGGTGACACGCTCGCCACCATCGAAAGCAATCAAAGCCTCACGTCTTTCGAGCTGCTCGCCCCGATAAGCGGCCTCATTACCGCAAGAAACGCGTCGGGAGGGGAATCAACAGTCGGCAGAGCGCTGTTCACCATCACCGATACATCAACCGTCTGGGCCGACCTTGCGGTTTTCCCTGCTGACCTGCCACGCATCAATATCGGGAAACGAGTGACCATCAACACACCGCTTACTGATACGCCGATTACCGGCACAATTGCCAGAATCCTGCCAGAGACAGCATCCAATCAGGCAGTCACAGCACGTGTGGTGCTGGATAACTCCGATGGCGTTCTGCGGGCCGGAACCTGGGTTCAGGCTCAAATAAATATCGCTGAGCACGAGGTTCCACTGGCCGTCAGGCGCGAAGGGCTACAGGCTTTTCGCGATTTTACCGTCGTTTACGCTCAGATAGGTGATCAGTTTGAGGTTCGCATGCTGGACCTGGGACGCCAGTCAGAGGAATGGGTCGAAGTGCTGGGGGGACTGGAACCAGGGACACGTTATGTCACTGAGAACAGTTACATATTAAAAGCTGATGTCGAAAAATCCGGCGCATCTCACGACCACTAAGGAGCCATCATGCTTGAATCAATTATTCATTTTTCTCTGGCCCGGCGTGGTTTAGTACTTGTATTAACAATGATGTTAATCGGCATGGGTATATGGAACTTCAATCGCTTGCCGATCGACGCCGTGCCGGATATCACCAACGTGCAGGTCGCGGTCAACACACCTGCACCCGGCTACACGCCACTGGAAGTTGAGCAGCGCATTACCTTTGCGCTGGAGAACGCCATGAGCGGCATGCCTGACCTGTCCTATACAAGGTCTGTCTCTCGTTATGGTCTCTCGCAAGTAACAGCTGTATTTGAAGACGGCACCGATATCTATTTTGCGCGACAACAGGTCAGTGAACGAATTTCCGCGGCACGCAGTGATTTACCGGAAGGACTTGAGCCCGAAATGGGTCCAATCGCTACCGGTCTCGGTGAAATATTCATGTTCACGGTGGATGCCGAGCCTGGCGCAACCAACGCCGATGGTACGCCGGTCACCCCCACCGACCTGCGCAGTGTCCACGACTGGATTATCAGACCCCAGCTACTTCGTGTCCCAGGTGTGGTAGAGGTCAATCCTATCGGCGGATTCAGAAAAGAGATTCTAGTGGCACCCGACCCCGCGAAGCTGCTTGCTTACGGTGTAAGCAGCGCTGACCTGTTTGACGCCCTGCAGCGTGACAATCGCAACCAGGGGGTGGGTTTTATCGAAAATAATGGCTCACAACTGCTGATGCGTGTCCCCGGCCAGGCGGCCAATCTGGATGACTTGCGCAATATTGTCATCAGACAGCGAGACAGTGTGCCCGTTAGAGTCAGTGATGTTGCCAGTGTATCCATCGGACAAGAGCTGCGCTCGGGCGCTGCTACCCAGGACGGGCGCGAAGTGGTCATGAGCACGGTGTTTATGCTTGTCGGTGAAAACAGCCGGGAAGTGGCCAACAACACGGCGATGCGTCTGCAGGAGATTCAACCGAGTCTGCCTCCGGGTATTACCGCGACTGCCGTCTATGATCGAACCACCCTGGTCGATAAAACACTGCAAACCGTGCAGAAAAACCTGCTCGAAGGCGCGCTGCTGGTAATCGCGGTGCTATTCCTGTTGCTTGGCAATATACGCGCGGCCATATTGACCGCAGCCGTCATTCCCATCGCCATGTTGATGACCATTACTGGCATGGTGCAAACCCGCGTCAGCGCCAATCTGATGAGCCTGGGGGCACTGGACTTTGGCCTGATCATTGATGGCAGCGTCATCATTGTCGAGAACTGTCTGCGCCGACTCAGTGAGGCCAGTTCGCAGGGCAAACTGGAGCTGAAGCGACGGCTTGAGGTGGTCTCGGCTGCGACAAGGGAAGTTATACGCCCTGCTCTGTTTGGGGTATTTATTATTACTGCTGTCTATATCCCCATTTTCGCGCTGGAAGGCGTAGAAGGAAAAATGTTCCACCCCATGGCAATCACTGTTGTGATAGCACTGCTCAGTGGCATGTTGCTCAGCATTACCTTTGTGCCGGCATGCGTAGCCATGCTGTTCACCAAGCCTGTAAAAGAAAAGAAAAACCCGATTATGTCCGTTGCACATTACCTGTACCAGCCTGCGCTGAAGGCGGCCCTGCGTTTGCGATTGGGCGTCGTGGTATTGGCCGTTGCGCTGGTCGGTGTCTGTGCGGCATTGACCACGCGTATGGGCACGGAGTTTATCCCGAACCTGGATGAGGGCGATATTGCCATGCACGCATTACGCATACCCGGCACTTCTCTCGAACAGGCGATTGATTTGCAGTTCAAACTGGAAGAAGAAATCCGGAAAATGCCGGAGGTCGAACGGGTATTTTCAAAGATTGGCAGTGCTGAAGTAGCCACCGACCCCATGCCCCCAAGCGTGGCGGACACCTTTATAATCCTGAAAGAGCGTGACCAATGGCCTGACCCATCAAAGCTTAAAACGCAGGTGGTGGCAGAACTTGAAGCGATAGTTACTCCAATCCCGGGCAATCGCTACGAGTTTCTGCAGCCCATTCAGATGCGCTTTAACGAACTGCTGGCTGGAGTCAGAAGCGAGCTTGCCGTACAAGTATTCGGTGATGATTTCGATCAACTGATAGCGCTGGGCACTGACATTGAAGATCTTATGTCAGGCATTCCCGGTGTTGCCGATCTTGCGCTGGAGCAAACGACAGGATTGCCAGTAATGACCCTACAGCCACGACGGGAGACCATGGCACGCCTGGGACTGAGTATCACGGGATTACAGGACACATTGGCGATGGCGCTGGGCGGTGCAGTGGCAGGCCAGTTTTATGAGGGGGATCAGCGCTCCGATATCGTGGTACGGCTGGCTGAGGATCGACGCAGCAACCCCGATGCCTATCAGCATCTGCCCGTCATGTTGCCCGATGGTGGTTATGTGCCATTGGGGGAAGTGGCCGATATCAGCATCGACACTGGCTACAATCAGGTCTACCGGGAAAACGGTAAACGTCGTATCGTGGTCACGGCCAATGTCAGAGGTCGTGACCTGGGCTCATTTGTGACTGATGTACAGCAGGCTGTCGAGCGCAATATAGACATCCCGTCAGGGTACTGGATTGAGTACGGAGGCACGTTCGAGCAATTGCAATCTGCCTCGCAAAGATTGTTGATTGTGGTGCCAGCGACCCTGTTACTGATTGCCTTGCTGCTGGTGATGGCACTGGGCTCCATCCGTGACTCAGCCATCATATTTTCCGGAGTACCACTGGCGCTGACCGGTGGTGTACTGGCACTTCTGCTTCGTGATATTCCGCTGTCTATTTCCGCCGGCGTCGGGTTTATCGCATTGTCAGGGATAGCTGTATTGAACGGGCTTGTTATGCTGTCATTTATTCGTGATTTGCGGGCACAGGGACAAGCGCTTGATCACGCCATCATGGAGGGTGCCATCGGGCGACTCAGACCGGTGCTGATGACGGCGCTGGTGGCTTCTCTGGGTTTTGTGCCTATGGCATTGAATACCGGCATTGGCTCCGAAGTCCAGCGCCCACTGGCAACCGTGGTGATCGGAGGGATTATCTCCTCCACCTTGTTGACCTTACTTGTGTTGCCCGCATTGTATCGACTGGTGCATGGAGGGCGTCGAATATTGTCGTAAAGATTTTTGGATCAGTCGACCAAGGCGTCGAACACTTGTTATCCACAAGTCAAAGATCTACGCCATAGTGACGTAAAACAAGCACGAGTAAGCTATAGCAGATTGTGGTGATAATAATTGATATTGCCAGGCTCAAGTAAAAATTGATTCCTTGGGCCAACAATACAGGTAGAGCAATGAACAGTGCCAGGGACGGCAGAACCAGCCAAAATACACTGCGAGCAAGCTCACTGACTTTAACAATATCACCCGTATCCAGGTACAGCCAAAGCATGGCCAACACTGAAACCAGTGGCACTGATGCCAATAGCGCACCTGCAAATGAGCTGCGCTTGGATAGTTCTGAGATCAGAGCAACAAGAACAGCAGTAATGGCAATTTTTGTTATGAAGTAAGCTGTATTAGTTCAGACCAAATCTGACACAGCCCCTTGAAAAAGAGAGGGTTACCGGTTTTGATTGATGGTGACGAAACCTGAAATCAAAACACATCGGAGGTAACCCTCATGCTTAATAGTAACGAACGTATCATCAAACACAAAGTGGGATTGTTGAACTTGGCGCAGGAACTGGGCAACGTTTCCAAAGCCTGCAAAATGATGGGTGTCTCGCGAGACACCTTTTACCGGTACAAAGAAGCGGCCAACGAAGGCGGTGTCCAGGCTTTGCTCGACAAAGATCGTCGAGTGCCCAATATCCGGAATAGAGTCGATCCAACGGTCGAATCTGCTGTCATTGAATACGCCGTTGAGCAGCCCTCTCACGGTCAGGTCCGGGTATCCAATGAGCTGCGCAAACGCGGAGTGTTCGTCTCAGCCAGTGGCGTGCGAAGCATCTGGCTGAGAAACAGCCTGGCAAACATGAAACAGCGCCTGAAGGCGCTGGAGGCCAAAGTGGCCCAGGAGGGCCTGATCCTGACAGAGGCGCAGGTCCAAGCGCTGGAGCGCAAGAAACAGGACGATGAGGCCTGTGGCGAGATAGAGACCGCCCATCCCGGGTATCTGGGCTCTCAGGACACATTTTATGTGGGCACATTCAAAGGGATTGGACGGGTTTATCAGCAGACCTACGTGGATACTTACGCCAAGGTCGCTCACTGCAAGCTCTATACGACGAAAACGCCGATTGCCTCAGCCGATTTGCTGAATGATCGGGTACTACCGTTTTATGCTGAGCATGATCTGCCTGTGCTGCGCATTTTGACGGACCGAGGAACCGAGTATTGTGGCAAAGTCGAGCAGCATGACTATCAGCTCTACCTGGCCCTGAACGAGATTGAGCACACCAGAACCAAGGCTCGACACCCCCAGACGAACGGGATCTGTGAGCGGTTCCATAAAACGATACTTCAGGAGTTTTATCAGTCCGCATTACGGCGTAAGATCTACGGTACATTGGATGAGTTGCAGTTGGATCTGGATGACTGGTTGCAAGAGTACAACTACCATCGTACTCACCAGGGAAAAATGTGCTGCGGACGAACGCCCATTGAAACACTGGAAGATGGCAAAAGAATCTGGAAGGAAAAGTTCGTAGGTTGAATTTGACCTGACAGACACCATCGACAAAGCCGGTAACTGTCAGATCAGGTTTGGACTACTACAAGTAAGCCAATTGTGTCGACCTCTTACAACTTCGTTGCCGGTCAGGCAGCGCTGAAGCCAGAACCGAAACGACCAGGTGATTGGTTATGAGGCTATTCTAACAAAAACGTTATATTTTGCGTACTCTGATTCCGGCTTGAATAGGCAGGCCCAAGTATGCTTCGACAATGAAACCAGAACTTTGAGCCTGAAAAATGTGGCGCACCTCCTAGCCAGTTTCGAAACTTACGGCTTAGGTCGCGGCTAGTTGGTCGGCGTGGTACCTATCATCTGATGATGCATCATCTGCTCCATCATCATCTGTATCATGTCCATACGTTTTCCATCCATTCCTGACGTTGCTGAGGATCTGCGTCCATCATCGCGTCGCCATTCTGGCTACCCATCATCATTGAGCCGCCCAGTCCGCGCATAGCCTTCATATTCTCCTGCATGGTCTGCATGTGGTCCTGCATCAGCTTCTGGCGCTCCCCCGCATCGGTGGTCGCACGACGTTTTTCCATCTGCTGCTGCATTTTCTCCATGCTCCCCTGCATCTGGTCCATCCGTTTGTCCATGCTCATCGACTGATTAGCCGGCTTCGTTTCTTGCTGTGCGAATACGATCGGCGTAAACAATGTGCAGGCCAGGATTGCACTAGCGAGTATTGACTTTTTCATACGGAGTTCTCTTCTTTGGGGTTGAGTAATTCGAGCTCTCATGTCTGATAACCACGGATAGTCAAGGCTTGGCTTGGCTTGGCTTGACTACAATGTCAGGGGCGAGTTATATTTTACAGGCACAAGTATTTTCAGCGTCTGTGTGCTAAAGCACATAATCGCTATACCAATTGCAGTGTTATACCTGACATTGGATGTCGAGCGTTTCAAGTTATTGCGCGATAGAAATAGCCTTGACGCTAGAATTTCTGGCGCGCATGACAGGCTCGGTGAAATCGGGTCGTATCCCTTGCAGGATACACGAATATAGCTTTTTTGGACCGATGTAACGTAGCTGGACCCCGGAAGAGGTCCTCTGGCAAAAAAAACGGTAGATGAAAACAGCTGTAGATAAAACGATATTCCAAAAAGGGTGCAAGCATATATTTTCAAGCCCGCCGCCCGCTCGGTTTCACAGCCCTCCACCTTCAGCTATAAGTTAAAAAAGTGATGGGCATGAACAACAAGCAGAAGGAAATTAAAATGGAGATGATGAATAAATATTGGCAGTTTGCCGCGATGATTGTAACCGCTATGGTCGTGATGTTCGGCCTCATGTACCTCAACACTTATGCTTGGGAACATGTGTTCTGGAGCGAGACGCGATTCTACATGACGTTCATCATGGGCGCGTCGATGGCCGTCATTATGCTGGGCTTCATGCTGGGCATGTACAAGAACAGCCAGATCAATCTCGGCATTGTCATCGGTGCTACCGTTGTCTTCGCCCTGGCCTTATGGCTGGTGCGTAGCCAGATCACGGTCCAGGACCAATCATATATGAGCGCAATGATTCCACACCACTCCATTGCCATTATGACCAGTGAACGAGCCGGGATCGACGATGTCAGGGTCCGCGAGCTAGCCGATGAAATCATCAAAGCCCAGCGGCGCGAAATCAAGGAAATGGAATGGCTGATTTCGGATATCGCGAAAAATGGTCTTGCCGAGACCGAGAGCGAAGCAAATGCCCGCCCGGTTCCCATCTTCGAAGGTGAACTGGATCCGGAATAACCTGCGGGCGCATCGGTCGCCGAGCAGTAATACGACGGGATTCAACCTTAACATCGTGACCGCTTTTACTTCGATAGAAAAGGCGGTTGCTGGCCTACTATACGTCTGCCCTCGGAAACTGATCGCGCCTGCAAACCAGTACCTTGCCTACCCCTCCCCCAGTGACGGCTCGGTTTACAGGTTAGATATGGCTGAGCACAAATTCTAGTCAATCGGGTATCAGAGGAAAACCAATCCGCGCCTACAGATATTACTGACTCCCCCCCCCCTTGACCTGTGCCCAAGGCACAGCTTCATTATACGTTCATTGGAATCAAAACCTGTGTTTAGAACCCGACAGCTTGATAAATATCATTACTTAACTCAAAGGCGTAGTCTAACCTCGTCCATAATACGGATCACACGGTTGGAAACAAATGCGAGTCAACCAGCTGGCCAACGAAATCGGAGTGACCGCGGATACCGAGCGCTATTATACCCACATCGGATTCCTGAACCCCGAAAATTGCAACACCAATGGCTACAAAGAGTACAGCTCTAAGGACAGGCGTCTGCTACGGTTCATTCTGAGCGCAAGACAACTGAGATTTTCAGTGAATGATATCGGCGAAATCATTCACAATGTCGAACAAGGTGTGTCACCTTTCCCTTTGGCCAGACGACTTATCCAACAACGACTGGAACAGAACGAAAAAAGCTTTCACGACACTGCACGATTACGGCAACGCATGCTCAACGCCGTAGAGACATGGAGTCAAAAGCCGAATCGAACTCCAACAGGAGACATGATCTGCCATCTAATACAAGAATTTGACGATACTGCTACATCGCAAGTGAACGGTAACTGCTAATCGGAGCAATCGACATGAATAAGCAAAAACCTTCAACGCACTCGCAAGCACTTGATACGCAGCGTGCCAGTAATGTAGGTCGGTTTGTGGTGCCCGGCATGGGCAGCCTGCCGCCCTATCTGAGAACGTGACCCAAAGATTACATATTTGTAATCTTTGGGTCACGTTCTAGACAGAACGTGTAATATTATAATCAGTAAACTTACACTTCAGGCGCTCCGCAATCTGTCAAATCAGTTGTATATGGAGGAAGCACAGATGTCAGACACAAAAACAGCTGAGCTGTACCGTATGGTAATGAAAGACCATCTCTGTCCCTACGGCTTAAAGTCGAAACACTTATTGGAGGCCCAAGGGTTTCACGTGGAAGACCACCACTTGAAAGACCGGAAAGAAATCGAGGCATTCAAGGCCGAACACGATGTAGATACCACCCCACAGACATTTATCGATGGCACCCGGATTGGTGGTTATGATGAACTACAGACTTATTTTGGTAAAGAACCCACAGATGAGGACGAAAAAACTTATTGGCCTGTTATCAGCCTGTTCTCAATCACTCTTCTGATGGCCGCAGGCGCGGCCTCAGTTGCTGAAGGACAATGGCTGACTTTGCGCACCTTTGAGTGGTTCATCGCTTTTTCAATGTGCAGTCTTGCATACCTGAAAATACGCGATGTCGAAAGCTTCTCGACTATGTTCCTTAACTATGACCTTCTGGCCCAAAAATGGGTACCATACGGATACCTATATCCCTATGGTGAAGGCCTGGCGGGCATACTAATGATTGCCGGTGTACTATCATTTATTTCGATACCTATTGCTTTGTTCATAGGAACTGTGGGTGCCGTCTCGGTATTCAAAGCCGTATACCTGTCTCTTATACACATCTCCGAGCCCACGAGACAGGCAGAAATCTC
>OJBX01000446.1_pt1 | contig 17031 bp, 16 predicted proteins | sample 1590751 | NCBI WGS metagenome assembly OJBX01 (sample SAMN05416780, study PRJEB24817) | seawater metagenome | isolation source: Sea water | place: Canada:Atlantic | collected 2013-07
GACCGTAGACGGCGGCATCGGCAAGCATGTCTAGCGAGTCTGCAATCAGGCCAGCGGACTGGGCGATCAGGCCCATCGTCATCTCGACCAGAAACATCAGGCCGTTGATTGCCAGCAGTATCCATAAAGTGCCGGATTCCTCGGTTTCGTTGGCATTAGACGACTCAGCCGCTCTAACGGATTCAGCGCTGGCCTCTTTTGACTTCTGCAAGGAAGCGCCCAGCCCCAGGGTTTCCAGCTTGCTGGTAATGGGTCCGGTTTCGCCCTGATGAATAATTTCCAGCTTTCGATTCGATAGGTCGAATGAGAGTGACTGAATGTTGTCAAAGCCCGTGAGCGCCATTCGAATCATTCGCTCTTCTGAGGGGCAATCCATTTTTGGCACTTTGTAGGTGCTGATCTGGGCTCCCGGCGTGGTGACGATGGGGTTCTGAGTGTAATTATCTGTGCCAGTTTCCTCACTGCCACACTGTCCGTCACAGGCGTTGCGCATTTTCTCGGCTCCGGGTCTTGTACAAATGGTGCAATTTAAAACCCTGTAGTTACTACAGGGTCAATGGCTAGTTTACTCTAGTCGTAAAGATCGGCGTTTATCTGAATAAAGATCTACAATGATAAGTGCAATGGAGTGGGCATTTCATTTTCGGGGGATAACTATATGATTTCATTTAAAGGGCTCGCAGCAACCGCTGCGCTATTGGTTTTTCCAGCCTTGGTACTGGCGCATGGTGACCAAGGCCCCTGGCAAGGGCATGGTCCTGGCATGATGATGGATCAGGAGCAAATGCAGCAGATGCACCAGAACTGGTCCCATATGAACCAGCTCATGCAACGCATACCTGATGAAGCTTCACCGCAGGAGCGGCAACGATTGATGCGAGAACACAGGGAGGCGATGCAAGAGCAAATGAATTTTATGCATCGCGGCATGATGGGACCCGGCATGATGCAGGGACAAAGCGGCATGATGGGCGGTCAGCACATGATGAATGGCGGTCAACCAAAAAATGGCGATGGTTTGACTACCGAAAAACAGATTCAGATGATGCAAGAGCGCATGGATCAAATGCAACTAATGATGGAGCAAATGCTGCAATACCAGAACAATTTAAACGTACAGTGATCGGGAAGTCTCCAAATACTTCTGTTTGATAGTCGCTTAGTTTCTAGCGAAGTTCATAACCCGACGTTTGTGAAAACGGCGCAGCAGCTGGGTTTCAGTGTCTACGAGATGTGCGCCTTTTAACGGCTGTACGATGGCGGTCTGAGCATCACTTCGAATGTTCGCTTTGCGACCAGGGCATCCTCTGGACTCAGCTAAACAGAAGCGAACATTCACGCCTCCGGAGGACCTGACATCTTGGGTGTATCTGACGCAATGCCAACGGCCCAAAAGTCTAATTACGCATGCGCCAATTTAAGGGGTGGTTAAAGTGTGGTCCAATCTTTCATTCGTACTTTTGCGGCCAATCGTGAAGAGCAAAGGAGTGTCGAATGAAACAGCATTCATCTTTGGAGACCAGAGAGCTTTTGAGCATTTATTCTTGTCACGGCGGGGCCTGGCCTTTTCTGAACGCCAGAATGATTGAGGATGGTTTTAGTGAGGAATTTGCGGAAGCCCTGGTTTCAAGTTGCCGTTATCGCTTAGGTGCCGAAACTCAGGAAATTGCCCTGCTTGCTTTTGATACTGCTAAAAAAGGTCGCCATAGAGAGGAAACCGCCCTTTTTATCTTGGCCCTTAACGGCTATTGATAGTGTAACCATCCCCTAAAATCGATGCATGCGTAGTTAGAGTTCTTCAGAATGGGACCAGATTTTAACGTCCGCTTTGCGACCGAGGCACAGCAACAGGCAATTTACCTTTAAAGTGGCTGATCTTTCTGACAAAACCTCCGGTAGCGCCTATTATTACTGCATGTCCAAGCATGTTGGGCGCTTACTTGAATGGAAAACAGATTTTTCCAAAATCGATCGCCCCCGCATTTCCATTTATTCTGATGGTGTCCGCGTCAATAGATGTCGTAATCCAGCGTGTAAAATCAACTGATTTCAAAATAGTACTGGAGACCTCCTATGTTTGGCTGGATCAAAGAGAAAACAAAGTATGCAAAAGTCGCCGCCGTATGGGCTGACGTGACTGGTATCAATCCAGGAGATAACGGACAGATTTCCGTATATGCATCCAGGATACTGCAACAATCCGGAATGAGCCCAGAAGATGCATGGCTCTCAGCCTTGGTTAACTGGACTTACAATATGCCTGACATGCAATCGAGAGAGATGTTGGCGGGTGGGTTATTAAAATTTTTGGCTGATGGCCGACAGCATAGCCTTTTTAGCGATGATGCTCGCAACTCTGCGTTGATGCTTGCCAGAGAAATCACTGACAAGTATTGAGCATTTTCTTACCAAGCAAGACGCCGTGCGCAACGGTGCTTTTTTCAGTGCTGCGGTTGTTCCTCTACTGAAAAGACGCGCATGCTGGCATGCTTTAAGGGTAATTTCATGGCGAAGATACTTACTTTTGTAGGCATTTTTTTCGTACTAATCGTTATTGCAGTTGCGGGAAGACTAGGTGAAGAGTTCGGGGATCGGGCGTTCGCGCCTGAATCGCCATCGAAGGAAGACCTAGAAAGGGGGTTGATTCGTGGATTCAACGAGGCAGTTGAGACGATCAATCAAGACCTGCCTGCTATGATTGATGACGAAATCCGTATGGATAAGGCAACGGTCGGGCCAGGTGCCATGATGACCTATCACTATACTTTTTTAAACCATGTATCCAATGAGGTAGATAGCCAGTGGATACGTTCCGGGGTGCGTGAAAACGTCGCTAATAATGTTTGCAAGAGTCAAGAAATGAAGCGTGCTCTCCAATACGGCGCAGCATATAGGTACTCATATTCCGGAAGTGACCAGAAGTTTATTGCAGGATTTCAGATTACTAGAGAGGACTGTGGTTATGCGGATGCCAGACCTTAACAATCAGAGGCTCGGCGACGGCTACTTCATTTCGGCTTCGCCTCCATTCCGAGACCACGGATGCTGTTGGTAATAACTATTATGAGAAGGAGTTATATATGTCGATTCCGGAAATTTCTGTTGTATGTGAAACCTGCAAGAACCAATTTCCCACAGTACCTAGGAGGTCATTTTTAGGTTTTCAGAAAGTAATCTGCCCTTCGTGTAATAGAGAGACCACCTATCCTTTAACTTCTGGGTACCGCGCTACCTATTGGGTTCTCCTAATTTTGATGGTTGTCGGTATTTTTAACAGTCTTTCAGAGGGAGGAGTCGCAGGCCCAGGTGGTTTCGGCATCGCCATTATTATTGCATTGGTAATTGATGCTAAAACAAAATATAAAGTAAACATGCTAGAGGCAGAGATAAATAAAGGCTAAATATTATTTTCAAACTTTATATGACTGGTGATATTTATGGGATGTTTCGGTCATTATTAAAAGGAACCGTTCATGAATGAAAATCAAAAGAAAGTAATTATAACGACAGCCAGCTTTATTTTTCTGATGCTTATATTCCCTCCTTTCCATTACTATTATCCGAATGGAGTTGAAATTAACCTGGGGTATTCATTTTTACTTAATCCGCCGCCCCAGTTTAGTGCACGCGGATCTGTTCATATTCTACAATTGTTAGTCCAATGGGTTGGTGTTGGTGTTGTTGGTGGCCTGATTTACTTTCTTTTAAAAGACCCAAAAAAATGAAAGTTTAAGTTAACACAAATGGTTTAGGGGGCGATGGGCGCTATTTTAGATGGTGCTCCTTCGACATCGATCACCAACAGCACTTGGGCTCTGATACCCTGACGCTTACAGTCAAGTTACCCATTTTCCTTACTGTTGTCTTTTTTCTTCAAGACTTATTTCCATATAATCATTAAAGTAATTAGTTCCAGAATATTCTTGTAATATAGGGTCATAAAATTTAATCAAAGCTTTATGCATCCGAGACTTTTCCCTGATATGCTTTTTAAGAGAATCACTTAATTTCGTATTTTCATCAAAAATAAGCAAATGCAATAAGGTCATGAAAGCTACGCAAGTCAAGGGCGAAAGGCCCATTCTTAAACCTGTAAAAACCGATGCTCTAATATCGTCATCACCATAAAAATTTTTCGCTTTTAAAAAAGCAAGGTCACGACTTCCTTCGTTAAAGACTTTACAAAAACCATCCGTCAACTGTGAATCGAATCTCTTAAAATATTCAATGACGTCATCAGAACTCGACATATTTAAAGCTCCATTCCATAGTCCTTTTTTATCAATCTTGCATAAAATCAATGCTGTTGCCTAACACATTCGCTCGCCTTAGCTTTTAGCCCGGATTTCTCATGAGAGGGAAGGAAAAAGCGGCTTAAAGTGATGGAATTTTAAGCCCTTACACCAAAAACTCACACCAAAAGACGCTGTCCAAAAATGGTACCTGAAAAACTGACCTTTACGACACTCCACTCTCACGCCGCCAAATTGAAGCCGATTTCTCCGGCGGTCACATCACCTCCCGTGCTGGATTGCTTCCGCTGCGCGAAGTTTACAAACAGCATCGTCTGACTCAACGCCTGGCCTCGGTTCTCAATGATCCACGTAGCCCAGAGTTGGTTCGCTACAAGCTGGAAACCATGACCCGGCAGCAGGTGTTCGGTGTGGCAGCCGGATACGAAGACCTGAACGATCATGAGGCACTGTGCTTTGACCAGGCGCTTCAAACCGCCATGAGCGAAGATGACACCCTGGTGGGCAAGTCCACCCTTTGCCGGATGGAGCAACGAGTGGACCGACAAAAAGGACCGCTGTGAGAATAAAGCGCAGGTGTTACGCCCGAATCTGAATGTTCGCTTTGCGACCAAGGCTACTCACGGGCCTCAGCTAAACAAAAGCGAACATTCGTAGAGCCTCCGTAATTGCTGCCGACTCCCATGCTCGCTCTGAGCTCTCCTCGGTGTAGGCACCCGCTGCCGATAATCTCCCGTGCAGAAATGCAGAATACTTACTCAGTTAAGCGCTATTCATATTTAAGTCACGCATTTCGACAAGACTGTCATGGCCAAGCCAGAGCTCCTCTTATTCGTTTGCTTTGTTCATCGCGAGGCGTTTCTTGTCTGGCCGGTATTAGTCCAAAAGTCCTGTGTTTACAGCCTCCTATATAATCAGAAAACCTGCTCCCTTGGCGCATTCCCCCCTTTCGAAGCTTGATCGACCATGAATGTCAGGCGAGATAAAGCGCCGGAGAAGCGAGACATCACTCGCCGATCAATACCCAACTCGAACAAGAATCCGGGGGAGTTATGAACAACACTTTCAAGAAGTCAGGGCTTGCAGTGGCACTTTCAGCGGCGATGTTTGCCGGTGGCGCCAGCGCTGCGGTGGAAGTCTACAATGAAGACGGCACCACCTTTTCAGTGGATGGCTATTTCAATGCCTTCTACGTTAATCGTGATGACAAGCTGGCAGACACGCGCAATTCCGACGTAAAAATGGGCTTCCTGCCCAACACCATCGGCTTCAATTTCAGCAAGGAAGTGGGCGATCTGACCATGGGTGGCCGTTCGTCCTTCTGGTCGACCATCAACGACAGTCTGACCTCACCAACCGATACCGCCATTGACGTGCGTCAGTTCTATGCGACCGTCGACGGCTCCTTCGGCCAGGTGTTGATCGGTAAGGACTTCGGCCTCTACGCCCGCTCCAATATCTTCCTGGATGAGATTCTGCTGGGCTTTGGCTCACCGGGCCTTCCAACCGGGGTGTCCTTCGGTAACATCCGCACCGGCTATCCCTACCCGACACCCTCTGCGCAGATTACCTATCGCAGCCCGGATGTCGGCGGTCTGAAAGTGGCAGCGGGTATTTTTGAGCCAGCGAATACGACTCCTGGCGCTCAGTCAGAGCAGTCTGCGCCACGATTTGAAGCAGAGGTGACTTATGGGGCTGACCTGAATGGAGTTGCACTGACCGGCTGGTTGAACGGCCGCTCGCAGAAATCTGAAAATGCGACAACGTCCGTTGACTCCACTGGCCTTGGGTACGGCCTGCGGGCATCCGTGGCTGGTCTCTCTGTGACCGCTTCCGGTTTTACCTCTGACGGCGACGCACCCGTGCTGATTGAAGATGGGGCCATCGCGGAAGAGGACGCCGACGGCTATCTGGTTCAGGGCTCTTACACCCTGGGTGCTAACCGGTTCGTGCTGTCCTACGGTGAGACGGATTCCGAGCAGGATGATTTTGAAACGGAAAACACCTCGGTTGCCGTGTTCCATGATGTAAACAGCAACTTCAAACTGGTGGCTGAGTACAACATGTTTGAGCAGACGGTCAAGTCGTCCGGGGCAGACGCTGCCGAGGCCGATACGCTGGCGCTGGGCGCAGTCGTTACCTTCTGATTGAGGATCTGAGGGAAATCGATTGTCAGCGCCTGGCTTTGTGCCGGGCGCTGACGGTTCTGCATTAGCACTAAAGTGCCGGTTTGGCCGTTTGATAACAGACTAAAAATCCAAGCTTCGGTAAGGGAGTTTGCCAATCAATGACTTACGAGCAGTTTGGCGCGCCGGTTAAAAGCACTGAAGTCGCATTGGCTCCCGTGGAGGAACTCGTACAATCGAGAGAAAGCCACAAAATCCTGGAGCGGGCAACGATGCGCCTTACAACAACTCTACCTGCTGTTCGTGTTGCCAGTTGTGATGCCCGGGATCCGATGTTGGCAGCGACTACGCTTGCCAGCCAGCTTGGACGGGATCGCCTGGGATGCGTGCTTTTTTTCTGCTCAGCGGAATACGACCTTGGGCGCCTGGGTATCGCGATGCAGCACGTTTTCACGGGCGTGCAGGTGACCGGCTGTACGTCTGCGGGCGAGATTACACCAGACGGCTACGGACGCGGATTCATCACCGCGATCGGATTTGACAGCCGTTTTTTTTCCATCGACTGCGCGCTGATCCGGGAGTTGGATCAGTTTCAGTTGCAGGATGCCCAGGAAGTCATCGACGGGCTGCTGTCCAGTTGCCGCGACGCCAGGCTGGCACCCATCAAGGGCAATACCTTTGCGATCACATTGCTGGACGGACTGTCCAGTCGGGAGGAACTGGTGTTGGCGACCCTGAATTCCGCCCTTGGCACCATTCCCCAGTTCGGCGGCTCTGCCGGTGACGATGAAAAGCTGGCCAACACCCATGTTTATCATAACGGCGAGTTTCACACGGGTGCGGCGACCGTAATGCTGGTCAACACAACGCTCGATTTTCGAGTGTTTTCCACCCATCACATGGTGCCCGAGGACCAGAAGCTGGTGGTCACCAAAGCCGATGCGGAAAGCCGGACGGTATACGAACTCAACGCCGAACCCGCGGCTGATGCTTACGCCCGCGCCATGGGTGTGGCAGTAGAGGACCTGAACCGGGAGGTGTTTGCCCTGCGTCCTCTGGGGGTCCGTATTGGTGGGCATTATTTCGTTCGCTCAGTACAAAGGGTCAATCCGGATCGCAGTATGACTTTTTACTGTGCGGTGGAAACCGGAATCGTAATGACATCTATGTCTCCCCAGTCTCTGCTGGAGAGTGTTCGCAAACAGATCGAGGCGTCGGAACGGGTAGTCGGTGCGCCACTGGTGACTATCGGCTGCGACTGCTTCCTGCGAAGGCTGGAGGCAGAACTGACTGGCGTTGCCGACGAAGTATCGGATTTCCTGCGCCACCACCGTGTTATTGGTTTCAACACCTATGGCGAGCAATTCAATGGTATGCACATTAATCAGACATTTACGGGGGTGGTGATTGGCCAACCTGATGCCGGCTTCGAACCCAGTTCAGGCTGAGTTCACGGACCCGAGAGATATCCGGATTGCAGAGCTTGAGGCGGAAAACGAACGCCTTAAAACCATACGCGACGCTTTGATTTTTCGCGTCGAATCAGGCTCAGCCCACAAACCGGAACCCTACGCTGCCTTCGAGCACTCGGTGATGCTGGCGGAACAGGTACGCGAGCGCACTGAAGCACTCAATCAAGCCATGGATGAGCTAAAAGTCAGTAACAAAGCCCTCAATCGCGCTCGTGAGGAAGCAGACACTACCCGACACCGCCTGGTGGACGCGATTGAGGGCATCGACGATGGATTTGTGCTGTTTGACCGGCAACATCGCCTGATTCAGAGCAACAGCCGGTTTCGAAACTACTGGATCTTCTGCGGCCTGGACGTGCCTGCGGTTGGCACCTCGGTCACCGAAGTGAAGCGTCGCCTGAAGGAATCCGGCCTCATCCGCGAAGAACACTCGAACGAAGATAACGAGGGCTCGGTGTTCCTGCTATCGAATGATCGTTGGGTCCAGATGATTGAACGTCCGACCCGCGAGGGTGGCCTGGTGGTGCTGTATTCCGACGTTACCGATGTGAAAAACAGCGAAATGGCACGCCGGATCAAGGCACTGGAAGAAAGTGAACGTTGGATTCGGGTGGTCACCGACCATGTACCGGCGCTGATTGCCTATGTGGGCGATGACCTGACCATTCACTTCTGTAATAAGGTCTATGAAGGCTGGTACGGTCGGCGAGGTGAATCCCCGCTGGGTAAACGGCTGGACGACGTGCATTCCCCGGAACTCTATCTGCGATTGTTGCCGCAAATATTGAACGTGATGGCGGGCGACAACGTGACCTTCGAGTTTGAGGAAACCGGCGAATCCGGAGAGGTGCGCTATATGTTGCGCTCCTACGTGCCCAATTTTGACGGGCATGGAGACATCGTCGGTTTTTTCGTGCTGATCCGCGATATCACTGACCGCCGTAAAACAGCGCTGGCACTGGAGCAGGCTTACGACAATCTTGAGAGACGTGTCGGAGAACGCACAGCCGAGTTGACGGGGCTGAACGAGCAGTTGCTGGAAGAAATCAACGAACGGGCGGCTGTGGAAGCACGTCTCCGAGATGCCAAGCTTGAGGCCGAACGCGCGAATCTGTCCAAGACCAAGTTTCTGGCTGCGGTCAGTCATGACCTGTTGCAACCACTGAACGCGGCACGATTGTTCACCAGCGCATTGCTGGAGCAATCGTTTGGGCCCAAAGCTGAGGGGCTGGTACGTTCGGTCAGCACGTCGCTGGATGACGTCGAGAATCTACTCGGCACGCTGGTCGATATCTCCAAACTGGATGCTGGTGTAATCAAACCCGACATCACAGCATTCGATCTGCGGGATCTACTGAACAACATCGCCCGCGAATTCCGACAGATGGCGACCGCCGAAGGGCTGGAACTGGACTTTGTGGCGTCCTCAGCAGTGGTGAGTTCCGACTCACAATTGCTGGCGCGGATACTGCGAAATTTTCTCACCAACGCCATCCGTTATACCGGGATGGGTCGCATCCTGCTCGGCTGTCGCCGTCAAAAGGACGCGGTGCTGATACAGGTCTGGGACACCGGGCCGGGCATTCCTAAGGACAAGCTGACCGAGATATTTCAGGAATTTAAACGTATCCGTCCGAGCGGTGCTCAGGCGGATAAAGGTCTGGGACTGGGCCTGGCCATCGTGGACAAGATTTCACGGATGCTGGGTCATGAGGTGACGCTGCATTCCCGCGAGGGTGTTGGTTCAGTTTTCAGTGTTCGCGTGCCTGTCGGCAGACTGAGGCCCAGGCGTGCCGTGGAAGAACAGAACAGCGTGCCGGCTGCTGCGCACAGGCTGAATGGCGCAAAAATCTGGGTGATCGACAACGACCACGCCATCTGCCGTGGCATGAAAACGCTTCTGGAAGGGTGGGACTGCCGGGTAGTGACGGCGTCCTCATTGCCGGATCTGGAACGACAGCTTGATCCCGGGAAAGCGCCTGTGGATCTTATTCTGGCGGACTATCACCTGGACAATGATGAGAACGGAGTGGACGTGGTAGCTGCGATCAACAGCCGACGACAACAGCCAGCGCCGGTCATCATGATTACTGCCAACTACACCTTTGAGCTGAAACAGCACATACGCGATCAGGGCCACTTGCTGATGAACAAGCCGGTAAAACCCCTGAAGTTACGCAGTGCGCTGATCCATCTTCTTCAGAATTGATTCATTAACGCTTCAGGTACTGGCTGAAATCCACATCGCTGGCAGACAGAATCGCCTGCACCCGGTTGTGAACGCCCAGCTTTCTCAAAATCGCTGATACGTGGGCTTTGACCGTGGTTTCCGCGATGTTCAGGTTGTAGGCAATCTGTTTGTTGGATTCGCCCTTGGACATGCGTTCAAGCACCAGCAGTTGGCGGCGAGTGAGGGAGTTCAGCAGTTCGGGAGAAATTGGGTTGTCCTCGTGCCTGCTGCGGCGATGATTATATTCCTTTCCCGTGCGTATGATGTCTGAGGGCAGATACACGCTGCCGTTCAGAATCTGTTGGATAGCGTCAGTCATCTGGGCCCGGGGCGAGGATTTGATAATGAACCCGCAGGGCCGTAGGTAAGTAGTGTTGATTGCAGGCATATTTGCAACTACTGGGAGAAGCTATGGAAGGCTTTTTCTGGGTTAGCTGAATGAACAACACTTTAGTAGAAAATAACTTAGGCTAGCGACCTAGATCTTCATGTTCTTTAGACGGATTTATCCAAGGTAAGCTTGACACTTTTCCACGGTAAAGGTAACTCTAAAAATTAAAAGAGCTTCAGCCATAGGAAATGGAAGATTAAGAGTGCCTCATTCATGTTAGGGAGGCTCTGGGATGCAAACAAAGCCCAAGAAGCAGCATGGCATATAGTTTCGTGGCTGTAGCAAGATTGTTCGTACTAATTGTATAGAAATAGGCTGATCTATGAGATGTATCCAAAAAGGTAGATTATTCCCCGAAATGCCCTCTTCCCGCCTATGCCTTCAAGGTTGCGCTACCGGTCCAACAGTCAAACTGTAAGCTGTGGAGTAGAAAGCTAAACCTAGACAGGCGGGGTGGGATTAGTTGACCACTACAATGGGCCCCATTCGTATTGGCGAAGACGCGGGTTGTAAGGGGAGATTTGTTAAGAGGCTGTCGAGTTTTTTGATTTCGCTCTGGTTAGCTTATTTAGAGTAGCGTCCCAAACGTCTTTTATCCTCTAATAATAACAGTCGACTAGATGTCGAGGGAGAACTGCAATGGTAGATCTCATCGAACCAGAAGAGTTACCTATTTGGGTGCCGGGAGAGGTGTTGACTGCTAGTGACGACCTTGGGTGGCTTGATGTGGGGCAGCGTTCCTATAGGTATTCAGGCTTGGATGTTCCGATACCTCCGATGAATCACTATATGATAGTCCGATACTTTGAGGGGCAGACCCCCATGGATCGGCTTGTTGAGAGTCGCTGGAAGCGAACGACCTGCGTGCCAGGCCACATTTCTCTGCTAAATCGTGCGCAACCATCGCACTGGCATTGGACTCAAAGAATCAACGTATCACACGTATACCTCTCCGAGAGTTTAATGTCGCGTGTAGCTCAAGATGTCCTAGGCCGTTCAATATCTGAGATTTGCCTGCACGATGTGCTTAACGCAGAGGATCCAATCATTACTTCAATCTCTGATGCCATCTTAGGAGAAACACGAAACTCAGCGATTGGCGGACCAACATATGCTGAGGCACTGGGACTTCAGCTCAGCATCCACTTATTACGTAATTATGCGGATGTCAAATTCAAGGAGACGGTCAGTCAGTCTCGCCTTTCAAGACACCAGCGCTGTGCACTGACTGAATACATCCACGGAAATTTACAACATCAGATTAGCATAGAACAGCTGTCGGCAGTCGTTGGTTTGGGTGTTTGGACTTTTTGCCGGCGATTCAAGGAAAGCTATGGAATGACCCCTTGCGCATACCTACTAGAAAAACGCATTGAGCAGGCGAGGATGATGCTGTTGGATGGTTCTAAGCCAATCAAAGCTATTGCAAGCGAATGTGGCTTCTCGGACCAAGCTCATATGACACGAGCTTTCCGACGTAAGCTGAATCTGACACCTGGTCAGATAAGAGGATGACAGGATCATTAATCTGTAAGTGACCGCCCATCACACCTTGTCAGGTATAACCGGGTTCCAGTTATGGGGCAGGTCATGACGGCGGCAGCGGCATGCTCAAGATGGGATTACCGGACGCTTACATTAATCTGCTCTTTTTGGTCCGTCCCTAAGATTGCCTAGAGTGGCGGCATTCGTGCCACCACTCTAGGCATCAGTGCCTCAGTCGAGATTTTGATAAGTCGTAGCTTCGAATTCATAGAAGCCGGGATACGATGAGCAATCGTAGAATGGTAAAATTTGGGTTGCCCAGTAACCGCCGATTCCCTTGGTTTTATCGATCCACAGATAGGAATTGGCGAGCCCGGTCCAAGCCATTGAGCCCGGTGAGCGTCCTGTAGGGGCTTTCTCACGGTTAACCATGAAGGCATGGGACCAACCCTTATCGACCCCGGGCATAAACTCACCGCTGTTGGCAAGGCTAGGATCGGATGTTTTCCAGAACCCGATTGGAATGCTTGTGCCAGCGTAGCCGTCTTTAGCTAGCAAGCTTGCCGTTTCAGGCTTGAGCACCCTCCCGTTCTCGCCCGCTCCGTCGTTTAGGATCATACGCAGGAACTTCATGTAGTCCCTCACGGTTCCATAGAGGCCGTGTCCGCCCATATCCATCGCAGGCTCTGTCGGTAATGCCAACTCTGGGACTGGTATTAACTGGCCGTCTTCGGCCCTTGAATGTATTGTCGCTCGTCGGTTCATCATGTCGTTGTTTACTGAAAATGCGGTGTCAGTCATGTCGAGCGGTTGAAACACGTGCTCATGCATAACCTCAGCAAGACGTCTCCCTCGCAACTTCTCCACGATCAAACCAAGCCAGTCAGTATTTACCCCATAGGTCCATGCATCGCCTGGATCGTGCTGAAGCACTGTCTGGATCGACTCTTTGGTGCAAGTGATGATCGATGGAATATCCTCTAGTTCTCGGTAGCGTTTATCTTCCGCGTTGAAAAACTCATAGCTAAGCCCTGAGGTATGCAACAGAAGATCACTAACCGTAACCCTGCGCTTTGGAGGCCTGAGTCTCGGCTTCCCATCCGCGCTGAATCCTTCAAGCACTTGCAGTTCATCCATCTCCGGCAGGTACTCCGCGACTGGATCATCAAGTCGTAGAAGTCCCTCTTCAATCAACTGCAACGCACATACACTTGTAATTGCCTTAGTGGTTGAGAAGATAGCAAACACGGTGTCTAAATCCATAGGCGTTTGTTTGCCCAGTTCCCGAACCCCCGCAGCTCCTTCGTAGATATTGCAGTCCTGATCAGTGACCATGGCTACGACACCTGGAGCACCACCATGGCGTCCTGTGGTCTGTTGAAGCACACTGTCCAGTGCAGCTTTCATTCTTGCATTGCTCATTTGGCACTACCTCTTGTTTCTTTTGGTCAGATGAGAGCTACGTATGTCATGCGCTGAATGTGAACCCCGGGTAGTTGTTTTCAGCCAACTCAACACAGCGTTGATTATAGTCATTCACCCCACCACAGTAGGAGAGTAGTCTTCTGGGCTTGCCTGGAACGTTGGTGCCCATGTACCAGCTATCGACAAGTGGTAGGAGTGTTTGATTTGTGACCTCATCGTGGTGCTGGACCCACTCATCCTGGAGCTGTTTGGTTGGCTCTATTACTGTCTTTCCCTCTTCATTAGCATGCTGAATGATATCGGTGATCCACCCCACCTGCTGTTGCAGGCAAGTTGTCATGTTGCACAGAGCCGCGGAAGGTGCAAGAGGTGCGCCGGTAGTGAACAAATTAGGGTAGCCATATACCTGCAGACCCATGGCGGTGCGGATTTCATTGTCCCACTCTTCCTTCAAGCTCCTGCCTTCCTTACCGCGTATGTCAATTCGCGTTAGGGCTCCGGAGCCTGCATCGAAACCGGTGGCCAGAATAATTACGTCCACCTCATGAACCGTGCCGTCCTTCATCAAAACACCCTGCGGCACGATTCCCTCGATCGGAGTCTCTCGACAATTCAGTGCTTCGACATTCGGTCGAAGGTATGTTTCGAGATAACCTGTATCCAGTGGAACACGCCGGATTCCGAATCCGTAGTCTGTCGGAATAAGAAGGTCGCAAAGGTCCGGATCGAAGTTCAATCGTTCCCGCATTTTCGACCGCACAAACTCGGAGATTTCTTCGTTTATAGCTTCGTCGGTGAACATTTCGGGATATGAGGAGAGCCAGAGGGCGAGTGAACCGTCATTGTAAAGGTTCTCCAGTCTTTCTTTGCGTTCCTCTGGGCTGTCAGAGTGCCAAGACCGGCCATCAAAGTCGTAGTCAAACCCAGCGAAGGTGTTGAGCACGCGATCTTTCAGATAAGTAAACTGTCCGGACCAGGATTTCCAATCCTCCTCTGTGTATTTCGGATTTCGCATCGGAATTGTGTACTGAGGAGTGCGTACAAAAACTTTCAGCGTATCCACCTCTGGCGCAATGGTCTGGATGGCTTGAATTCCAGTAGCGCCTGTGCCGATCACCGCCACACGCTTGTTTTTGAGGTCTACCCCCTCTTTGGGCCAGCGAGAAGTATGGCAAATCTGCCCTTTAAAGGTGGACTGTCCATTAAAGACATCCTCAAGGGGCGCAGACAGCATTCCAGTACAAGCGATCAGATACCGGGCTTCTAGATGATCACCGTTGTCTGTTGTGATCGACCAGGTACCACCTGACTCGTTCCAGTGTGCAGAGTCAACGCGGGTTTCAAACTGAATGTCTCGATGAAGATCCAGTTTATCGGCCACATAATTCAGCCAGCGCTCACTTTCAGGCTGAGCTGGGAACCGCTCTGATGGTTTCCAGTTCTCATAGAGCTCTTTTGAGAACCAGTATTGGTATATCTCAGCCTGAGAGTCGAATCGCGCACCTGGATACCGATTCCAGTACCATGTGCCTCCTACCCCCGAGGCGGCTTCTATAACCCTTACGCTCATTCCGAGGGCTCGGAGTTTGTGCAACTGATATAAGCCAGCTACACCTGCGCCGATCACTACTGCATCATAAGAATCAACATTCTTTGACATATTCATCTCAAACTCCTTCGTTTCCTCTATCAGGAAACTTTCTTGTATTTGTTTGTCGGTCATACGCACCACCGATAGTGGCGCGGTAACACCAATAATGAGGTGACGGGTGAAGTTTGGTATTGGACGAAGCTGGCAAGTTATTGCACATTTCTGGCACATTCTGATTTCTTTGTCTGTCAAGCTGACTACTTAGAGAACGTGAAGTGGCGTTCTGGTTGCAGTCGTTGGCGTATTCAACTTCGGGCAGCCAGCCGGCTGCTGGGCTGTCAAGGCCAGCTCGGTTGCAGTGGGATGACCGGATTTGTGAGCTTGGACTGATCGATAGGCTGCTGGGAAAGTTGCGGGGGCTGGATCTTGCGGGTTCCCAAGAGTTTGTCGGATTACACTTCGCTAATCCGACTTACGTAAAAGTGAGAAAGGGGTCACCCATTAGCCAGCCGTAGTCAACAGGCAATACCAATCCACCACAACCACTGGTTGTGGTGGTTCCTCCCTTCCAATACGCACCCGTTGTTCTCAGTGGTGGTTGCGGACTGATCCGCACCAGACACCCATCAGGATCAAGGCCGCCCGTTACAGCAGCCCCTGGCCGAAGCCCCAGAAAACCGTCGGTGCCTGATCGTGTCCAAGTGGATACAGATGTGGTGGTTTGCCAACGTGTGGCACCAGTCTCTTGATGGTTCACGATCAGGGCGCATCAATGCACCTTTGGTGCTCGGGAGAATGTGCGGGGACTCATTCAGATTTCTGGTTTGACCATCCCCTTTTCGGAGCTCCCCCGCACATTCAAAGTGAAACCGTCAGGCAAATAATCGCGTTCCAGCGAACGCCACCCCGTCCCGCATCACGTAATAACAGGCGCGCGCCAGCTTGTGGGCCAGGGCCTTGGTAGCCAGGGCGCCGTTCTTCTGGGCGCGCTTGCGCTGGTAGAACCGGTGCGCCACCTTGTTGTGTCGGATGATGCTGTGAGCCGCTTCGACAAAAGCCCAGCTCAGGTACTTGTTGCCATTGCGGGTGTTATTGCGGCCTTTGGCCTTGCCGTTGCTGAGCCGTTGGCTGTTGACGCAGCGGCAGTAGGACGCGAACTGACCCACGGTCGCGAAACGGTCGATGTCGCCGGTCTCCAGGGCGATGGTCTGGCCCAGGATCGGACCGACGCCATCCACCGTCAGCAAAGACTGGAGATATGGGTTGTCCTGGGTCTGCTTCGCCACCTGGCGTTCAATCAGCTCAATCTGTTCGTTGAGAGCCTGCACCATCACCAGATGACAGCGCAGGGCAAATCGCAGGTTCGGATGCTGGTGTACCTGGAGCAGTTGAGGCGATGCCCGCTTGAGTTCGGTGCAGTCTACCTGCAACCCGGCGCAGCGGCGGATCTGGCATTGGGCGCTCAGCAGATGCATCACCCGCTCCCGGTTGAGGAACAACCGTTTGCGCAGCAGATCCCGCAATGTTCGCTGCTCGTAGGGATAAATATACCCCGTGGGCAGAATGCCCAGGCGCATCAGGTGAGCCAGCCAGCGCGCGTCGGAGACGTCGTTGGTGTGCTTCAGGCCTTTGTACTGTTGCACCGCGTGGGTGTTGACCAGCATGACGTGGTAGCCGGCCGCTTGCAGGCCGTCCACCAGCCAATACCAGTTGAAGGTGGACTCCACGGCAACCCCGTAGAGCTCGTCCCGAAACGGCAAAAGCGCCCGCTCGATGGCGGGCAGCTCGTTAGGTAGGCGCTCCTGATAGAGAACAGTGTCATTCTCGTCAAGAACGACAGCTACGCTATTGTTGGAGTGCAGGTCGATGGCGCAGAATAGGGTCATGTCAGCCTCCTGTAGCGGCAGTGAGTTTGCCAACTACCAGCCTACTCCGGATGACGGACTATGGGAGGCTGGCTACATGATTTTCAGATTGATCTAGGAGTCTGCGCGGCAGAAGTGTTTTGAGCAAGTGACCCCGCCGCGTCGAATCACAGTTCGGCCCGAGAACGTATCC
>OJBX01000447.1_pt1 | contig 17016 bp, 13 predicted proteins | sample 1590751 | NCBI WGS metagenome assembly OJBX01 (sample SAMN05416780, study PRJEB24817) | seawater metagenome | isolation source: Sea water | place: Canada:Atlantic | collected 2013-07
GCATGAGTAGCGGACACATCGTTCAGATCATTGGCGCGGTTATCGACGTGGAATTCCCACGTGACTCCGTACCCAACGTATATGACGCACTGCTGCTTGAAGGTGGCGAAACAACTCTGGAAGTCCAGCAGCAGCTGGGCGACGGCATTGTTCGTACCATCGCCATGGGCAGCACCGAGGGTCTCAAGCGAGGCCTGAAAGCAGACAACACCGGTAAGGCCATTTCGGTACCGGTTGGCACCCAGACTCTGGGCCGTATCATGGATGTTCTGGGTCGTCCGATCGACGAACAGGGCGAGATCGGCGAAGACGAGCGCTGGGCGATTCACCGCAAGGCACCGGGCTATGCAGATCAGTCTGCATCTGCCGACCTGCTGGAAACCGGCATCAAGGTTATCGACCTGATATGCCCGTTCGCCAAGGGTGGTAAGGTTGGCCTGTTCGGTGGTGCTGGTGTTGGTAAGACCGTCAACATGATGGAGCTGATCAACAACATCGCAAAAGCCCACAGCGGTCTGTCTGTATTCGCCGGTGTTGGTGAGCGTACTCGTGAAGGTAACGACTTCTACCACGAGATGCAGGAATCCAAAGTTATCGACATGGATGACCTGACTAACTCCAAAGTGGCAATGGTTTACGGCCAGATGAACGAGCCGCCCGGCAACCGTCTGCGTGTGGCGCTGACCGGTCTGACCATGGCAGAAAAATTCCGTGATGAAGGTCGTGACGTACTGTTCTTCGTTGACAACATCTACCGTTACACACTGGCGGGTACCGAAGTATCAGCACTGCTGGGCCGTATGCCTTCAGCGGTAGGTTACCAGCCAACACTGGCGGAAGAGATGGGTGTTCTGCAGGAACGTATCACCTCGACCAAGACCGGTTCCATCACCTCCATCCAGGCGGTATACGTACCGGCGGATGACTTGACTGACCCGTCACCGGCCACCACCTTTGCCCACCTTGATGCAACGGTTGTACTGTCACGCTCCATCGCCGAACTGGGTATCTACCCGGCAATCGATCCACTGGATTCAACATCACGTCAGCTGGACCCGCTGGTTATCGGTCAGGAGCACTACGAAGTTGCTCGTGGCGTACAGACAGTGCTGCAGCGTTACAAGGAACTGAAGGACATCATCGCAATTCTGGGTATGGACGAATTGTCAGAAGACGACAAACAGACTGTAGCCCGGGCGCGTAAAATTCAGCGTTTCCTGTCGCAGCCGTTCTTTGTTGCTGAAATCTTCACCAACACCCCCGGCAAATACGTGTCCCTGAAAGACACCATTGCGGGCTTTAAAGGCATCCTGGAAGGTGACTACGATCACATTCCGGAACAGGCCTTTAACATGGTCGGTACGATTGAAGAAGCTGTCGAGAAAGCAGCTAAACTCAAAGGCTGATAGTGTTGTTTGCAGCCAGGCTGGCAACAGTCTGTCTGCGCTGAACATCAATGGTCTGACAGAATTGCAAAGAGATAAAGTTTATGGCGATGACAATGCATTGTGACATCGTAAGTGCCGAAAAACAGATCTTCTCCGGCCTGGTAGAAATGGTCGTGGCGACGGGAACACTGGGTGATCTGGGTGTGGCACCAGGCCATGCACCTTTGCTGACCGAGCTTATTCCCGGACCGGTACGCTGCGTGCTGCGTGACGGAGCAGAAGAAATTTATTACGTATCCGGCGGTTACCTCGAAGTACAGAGCGGAACGGTTACCGTGCTCGCTGATACAGCAATCCGCGCTGGCGATGTAGACGAAGCTGCGGCTCAGAAAGCTATCGAAGACGTACAGTCAGCGATTGCCAACAAAGACGCCGAGTTCGAATACTCACGCGCTGCGACACAGCTGGCTGAAGCTGTTGCACAGCTTCGTGCACTCAAGCAAATACGCAAGTAACAGTCACATCGCTTTGAAAGTTCGGGAAAAAAGGGTAGCCTAACCGCTACCCTTTTTTTATGGACGTTACTCAGGACAGACCATGAGCACAGACGTAATTGTGTTGGCCGCAGGCAAGGGCACACGAATGTATTCCGACCAACCTAAAGTCCTGCACACACTGGCCGGAAAACCCATGCTTGGTCACGTCATCTCAGCAGCAACAGCGATCGGTGCCGATGGCATTCATGTTGTCACCGGATTCCAGTCTGCTCAGGTTCGCGCCTACTTCGACAGAAACCCTGTCGACGCGTCGCTTAACTGGGTTGAACAGACAGAGCAGTTGGGTACCGGACACGCTGTCATGCAGGCGGCGCCGACGTTGGCAGACGACAAAACCGTGGTTGTACTTTACGGCGACGTTCCACTGATAACGTCGGTGACCCTGCTTCAATTGCAGGCCAAGGCCGAAGAAACCGGCATCGCCGTGTTGACGCTGGTGACTGATAACCCAACTGGCCTGGGTCGTATCATTCGTGATGAGTCGGGTCAGATTAGCGCGATTGTGGAAGAGAAGGACGCCTCCGACGAGCAAAAAAAGATTAACGAAATTAATACCGGCATCATGGCGTTCAACGCCGGCAAATTAAAACGATGGCTTGCTTCACTGACCACCGAGAACGCCCAGGGAGAGTATTACCTGACCGATACAGTGGCCCTGGCATGCAACGATGGTTGCAGTGTCGCCAGTTTACAGACCCATGACAGTGACGAGGTACAGGGAGTCAACAATAGATTGCAGCTCGCCGAACTGGAACGTAATTACCAGTTACGGCAGGCGCAACACCTGGCATTAAAGGGAGTCACTGTGCGGGATCCGGCCCGTCTCGATATACGAGGCTCATTGCAGGTTGGGCGGGACGTGTGTCTCGACATCAATGTCATTGTTGAAGGCAATGTGACACTCGGCGATCGGGTCAATATAGGGCCAAATGTCACTCTTATCGATTGTAACATCGGCGACGACTGCACCATTCTGGCCAACAGCCATCTGGAAGGCAGCACGTTATCAAAAGCATGTACTGTCGGCCCATTCGCGCGACTGCGAGCTGGCACTGAACTGGGCGATCGAAGCAAAATCGGTAACTTTGTTGAAACCAAAAAATCCAGTATTGGACCCGGCAGTAAAGTGAATCATCTGAGTTATATCGGTGATGCCAGTATCGAAGACAACGTCAATATCGGTGCCGGTACCATTACCTGCAACTATGACGGCATTAACAAATTCAGGACAGTCATCAAGGCAGGTGTTTTTATTGGTTCCAACAGCGCACTGGTGGCGCCGGTAAGTATCGGGCGTGATGCTACCGTCGCGGCGGGCTCTGTTGTTACGTCGGATGTACCAGACAATGATCTCGCCGTCGCGCGCGGAAAGCAAAAAAATATTTCCGGATGGAAACGTCCAGTCAAAAAATAGATTATCGAAAGTAACAGGGGTTGTTTATGTGCGGAATTGTCGGCGCGGTAGCACAGCGGGATGTGGTCGAAATATTACTGGAAGGTCTAAAACGCCTGGAGTATCGGGGTTACGATTCCGCCGGCGTGGCGGTTCTCGGCAGCAAAGATGAGTCGTTGACTTCGGTCAGGGCCGTCGGCAAAGTTAAAAAGCTGGTCAACAAGATTGAAGAAAACCCGACACAGGGTAAGACCGGCATTGCCCATACCCGTTGGGCGACTCACGGTGTTCCCAGTGAAAACAATGCTCACCCTCATATATCCCATGACGAACTTGCTCTGGTTCACAACGGTATTATTGAGAATCACGATGCACTTAGAAAACAACTGCTTGCAGACGGTTATGCATTCACCTCCGACACCGACACCGAGGTTGTTGTGCATCTGATTCATCGCGCAATGCGTCAGGAAAAAATCGATCTGCTGAGCGCCGTGCAACATGTTGTACCAATGTTACATGGTGCCTATGGTCTTTGCGTCATCAGTACTAAGGAGCCTGAAACTCTGGTGGTTGCTCGCAGTGGCAGCCCACTGGTAATCGGCGTCGGTATAGGCGAAAACTTTGTCGCATCCGATCCGCTGGCATTGGGGCAGGTAACAGACCGATTTATTTACCTGGAAGAAGGTGATGTCGCCGAGGTTAAACGAAAATCCATTAGCATCTTTGCTGACGGCAAGCCCGTGGAGCGAAAACGCACGCGTATCCGCAGCGATCTTTCCGAAATAGAGAAGGGCGACTATGGCCACTTTATGCTCAAGGAAATATACGAGCAAAGTGCTGTCATCAAGAACACGCTAAGTGGCCGGGTCAGCGCCAACCATGTATTGGAAGAAGCCTTTGGTATCAAAGCAAAAGATATTTTCGACAAGGTCAATAATGTACAGATTGTTGCCTGCGGAACCAGTTTCCACGCCGGCTTGATCACCAAATACTGGCTCGAAAACATCGCCAAGATGCCGTGTCAGGTGGATATCGCCAGTGACTATCGTTATCGCAATATAATCGTCCGACCCGGTACGCTGTTTGTGACGATTTCGCAGTCTGGCGAAACTGCAGATACGCTGGCGGCGTTACGTTACGCCGATGAACTTGGCTATGTCGGTAGCCTGGCAATCTGCAATGTGGCCACCAGCTCTCTGGTGCGTGAATCTGACTTCTCGCTTTTGACCATGGCCGGGCGGGAAATAGGCGTGGCCTCTACCAAGGCTTTCACGACTCAGCTTTGCGCATTGTTGCTGCTGTCGCTGGTGCTGGGCCGCCGCAATGGCATGACAGACGAATCCGAAGCGCAACATGTGACTGATCTGCACAAACTGCCCGGACTGGTTGACCAGGTACTTGAGCTGGACGAGGCAATCAAAGAGTTGTCCATCAGTTTTGCAGACAAGAATCACGCACTGTTCCTGGGTCGTGGCAATCAGTATCCGGTTGCTAAAGAAGGTGCACTCAAACTCAAGGAAATTTCCTATATTCACGCGGAGGCCTATCCCGCTGGCGAACTCAAACATGGGCCGTTGGCCTTGGTAGACGACAAAATGCCGGTCATTGCTGTGGCACCGAATGACGAGCTACTGGGAAAATTGAAAGGCAACCTGGCAGAAGTCAGTGCTCGTGGCGGTAAATTGTTTGTATTTGCCGACGAGAGCGGTGGTTTCGACGATGACGGAGACTACAAACTGATTCGAATGCCTGCAGTACCGGATGTACTGGCGCCCATTCTATATACCGTGCCACTACAGCTGTTGTCCTACCATGTCGCTATTCTAAAAGGTACTGATGTGGATCATCCGCGCAACCTGGCCAAGTCAGTGACAGTGGAGTAGGCAGGTTGGCTTAGTTCCGTTTTCTGCGTCAGTAAGCATAGCAGCTTCAGGACTCTGAAGCCTGCAACGACTCAGCTAACCATTAGATGTGTCGGGTGTCACAGAAAAAGGGTCAGTTCTCGTTGCCGCCGATAATATTAGGCTTTTGTGTGCGCAGGGCGCGCAGGCTTTTGTTGATACGCTTCAAATAGTCTTTCAACAAATCTTTGCGCAACCGTGCCACGCCCATGGCCAGTACATCAATGACCAGCAGATGAGCGATGCGGGAAGAAACCGGCGTGAATACCTGCAGGTCCTCTTCCATATTGACATAAATCGGAATCGTACTGAGTTTGCTCAGAGGTGTGTCCTGTGGCGCCAGGCCGACCACTGTCGCGCCGGCTTCAAGTGCCAGTTCCACACTTTGTATCAGGGCTTTGGTGCGACCTGATTGCGAAATGGCAACCACAACGTCTTTGGGGCTGAGCGAAATCGCTGACATGTGCTGAATATGCGGGTCGGTGTAGGCCGTACTGGACAATTGCAGACGGAAAAACTTGTGTTGGGCATCGGAGGCCACCGAACCGGAGGCGCCGAAGCCGTAGAACTCTACCCGGTTGGCCTCGTTGATGGCGGCAATAGCCTGTTCCAGGGCAGTCGGGTCCAGTTGGTCGCGTACTGTCAGCAACGAGCCAATGGTTGAATCAAAGACCTTGTGACTGAGATCGGCGACGGTGTCGCGATCATCCACCGAAAATTGTGAATAGCTGCTGTTTGCGCCCAGGTGCTGGGCCAGTTGCAACTTGAATGACTGGAAGCCATCAAAATCCAGCGCCCGACAGAAACGAACCACCGTCGGTTCGCTGACATCGGCGCGTGCGGCCACGTCGACAATACGCATGCCCAGTACCGCCGAGGTGTTGTCGATGACAAAATCGGCAACCTTGCGCTCGGACTTGCGCAGCAACTCGCGTCGCTCTTTGATTTTACTGATCAGATTCTGGGCATCCACCGCTGTCTTCCTGTTACACTGCGGAGTGTGAAGTTAGGAGTGTGAATATAACAGGAAGCACGCTTTCAGTACCATCCTCATGCTTCATACAATTCTGATGCTGTTACCCAAGCGATCTGCGGTGCTTTGTTTTGGATGCTCACCAACCTGAAATTCGAATCGGACTGTCGATGCAGGAAATTGATGCTGGCGCCTGGAACAGGCTGGCCGGTAGCAACAGTCCGTTCCTGAAACACGAGTTTCTTCTGGCGCTGGAACAAAGCGGATCGGTCAGTGCCGAGACGGGTTGGCAGCCGTGTCACCTGGCAGTCTTTGCTGAGGACAGCAAGCAACTGCTGGCTGCGATGCCGCTGTACCTGAAGAACCACTCTTACGGTGAGTATGTCTTTGACTGGAGCTGGGCCGACGCCTATCAGCGCCACGGGCATGCCTATTACCCCAAACTGCTGACCGCGATTCCGTTTACGCCGAGCCAATCCCCTCGGGTACTGGCCGACAGCCCGGAACGGATGCAGGCGCTTATGCCCCATATTATCAGCGCAGTGATGAAGTATGCTGAACAGTCAGGTGCCAGTTCCTGGCATATTCTGTTTCCGGATACGTCAGCCTCAGCCCTGTTTGCCAAAGGCGGGCTGGTTCGCCGGGAGGCCTGTCAGTTTCACTGGCGCAATCGTGATTACCAGAGCTTTGATGGGTTTCTCGATACCTTCAGTTCGCGCAAGCGCAAGAATCTGCGTAAGGAAAGAGCCGATGTGAAAGCTCAGGGCATCAGCTTTGAGCGTCTGCAGGGGGAGGAAATAAGCGACGCGATCTGGGACCGGTTTTATCAGTTCTATCAGAATACCTATCACATTCGTGGTCAGCATGGTTATCTGACGCGCGACTTTTTTCGACAGATACATGCCAGCATGCCTGAAGCAGCGTTTCTGGTAATGGCACAGCGGCACGGCGAATATATCGCCGGGGCGTTATTCTTCGAGGGAGCTGAAAGCCTGTTCGGTCGTTATTGGGGGGCCAGCGACGACTACCAGAATCTGCACTTTGAGACCTGCTATTATCAGGGCATTGAATATTGTATTGAACATCAACTGACGCTGTTTGATGCCGGTGCTCAGGGTGAGCACAAGTTGCGACGCGGCTTCGAACCGGTGAGCACAGAATCCTATCACTGGATACAAGAGCCTGCCTTTCGCCATGCCATCGCTGACTTCTGTGCGCAGGAAATCGATCATGTGCGCGCCTATAAAGAGGCTGCCGTCCAACAATTGCCGTTCAAACGCCCCGACAATGATTGATCCAGTCTGGCTGGTTTACGGATTCTCCAGAATAAAACTACTGAGCAATGTGCGCTGTTCGTCAGTCGGACTTTCAAAACGCAGCACAAGATTCAGGAATTCGGCGTCCCGACGCTTCTCGACTGCGGAGATGCTGTGCACATAAGCGCCAAGATCGTTGATCGCCTGACCCGCCTGGTTGCCCGGTGACAGCGTGACCGAGACGGATGCAAACACGCTGGGATGTTGTGCAGCGCGCTTGCAGACCAGCAATACTTCGTCGATGCTGATGTGCTTGATCATGCAACGAAACTCAATGTCTTCCCAGGATACCAGCGCCGTGCCTTTGAGCTTGGGAGATTCTTTGCTTTTGGCGGCGCCGGTCAATGCTTCCAGTGACCCGCCAGGCATACCGTCGCCTTTGCCACTGAGAATTTCCAGTGAGCTGAAAGGCCCGCCTTTGGCGGCCGGCCCGGCTGCAGCCTTGTTCAGTTTGCCGGATTTGACCAGCGCTTTCTGCACTTTGTGCATCAGCTCTTCACCGGTGAACGGCTTGCCCAGATAGTCGCTGACGCCTGCCTGCACCGCGCGCATGATGTGTTCCTTGCCGCCCAGGCTGGTGATCATGACGAACGGTATCTGCGCCAGTTTTTCATCGGCACGTACCCACTGCAGCAGCTCTTCGCCGCTCACACCGGGCATCTCCCAGTCGCTGAGAATGAGGTCGATGGGTTGCCGGTTCAGAATGGATTGTGCTCTGCGCCCGTCAGCGGCTTCAATAACTTCCCCCTGGGGCAGGTATTTTCGCAGCGTGCGCTTTATCAGATCGCGAATAAAACTGGCATCGTCGATCAGCAGAATTCGAATTTTCATATCATGCCTGTTTACGTAAAAAGACTGGCGCGGAAGCGGTTGAGTCTTTGGCGCTGTAACGATAACCCGCCGAGTTGAATTGACAAATACCTTCTGGCGAATCGATGCGGTTCTTAATGATATGCGCTGCCATCATGCCACGCGCTTTTTTGGCAAAAAAGCTGATTATCTTGTATTGACCGTTTTTGTAATCCTTAAATACCGGGCTGATGATGTCAGCATCCAGTACTTTTTTATCGACCGCACGGAAATATTCATTAGATGCCAGGTTAATCAGAACCCGGCTGCTGTGCCCTTTCATGGCCGTATTCAGGCCTTCAGCAAGCCGGCTGCCCCAGAATTCATACAGGTTTTTGTTGCCGCCGTGTGGCAAGGCAGTGCCCATCTCAAGGCGATAGGGTTGCATCAGATCCAGCGGACGCAGCAGGCCATAAAGCCCCGACAGAATGCGAACGTGGTTTTGCGCATAGGCCATGTCTTTCTGGTTAAGGGCGTGAACGTCCAGGCCCTGATAAACATCGCCGGTAAAGGCATAGATAGCCTGCCGGGCGTTGCTGGTATCAAAGGGTGTCTGCCAGTTGAGGTTGCGCCGGAAATTCAGCTCGCCCAGCGTGGCGCTGATATGCATGAGTTTTGACAGGTCTTCCGGAGATTGCTGGCGCAACGCCTGGTTTAGCTGCGCGGAATCATTCAGGTAATCTGCTTGTGTGAATTTGCCAGTGGGCACGGGGCTTTCAAAATCGAGTGACTTGGCAGGTGATAAAACCAACAGCATAAGGGCCTCAGAACATGGGCTTGGATTGACTGACTGTACGGGTAATACGTTGTACAGGCTAAACGGATTGCGCGATATCCTGCCACCAGTTCAGCGGTGTTACGCCGTCCTCGGGATCATAGACGTTGCCGTAGTACCAGATCGTGTCCGGAAAGCGGGTCAGAGTCCTGTTCAGAACGTCCTCTATCTGCTGGAATCCAATCGATACATGGATAGTATAGACCAGCAGTCCCGGGCTGCTGATGTCGATACGACCATCAATCAGTTCCAGTTCGGGTGTCAGCGCCTGGTCGAGTTCCTCTGTGTTATGCTTGCTGAAAACACGTACGCTCAGATTGCCGCTGTGCTCAAGCAGTTCATAGGTAGCAGCGTTGTCGACGGGATAACGAATCCGGTCATCGGCCGCCAGCCCGCGTATAAAAGCAGGCGATTTGGTCAGACGAAATTCACCCGGCTGCTCCAGTCCCGCTTTTGATAGCAGTGCTTCGGGGTCTGTGACCGGCTGGCGGCCGGCAACAGGCAGCGACACCACATTAACCTGCTCAACAACGGGTTCATTGTTGTCGTTATAACCGGCAATCAGGGGTATCTGAATCGTGTCTTGCAATTGGTCCATTGGGTTTCCTGGGGCGCGCGGCCAGGCTGTTGCCCTGTAGGCCGGAGCGTATCAATTCATTGTCATCAAGGCATTCACAACAGGGGCGTATTGTAACCCGCTAAGCATTATGCTGGAACTCTTTGAACGTTTTGCGGCCCGCCACCAGGGCTATCGATGGCCCGTTGCCGTGGCCCTGATCGCCATGCTGGTGGTGTGTCTCTGGGTGCTGGTCGGGGCAACTGCGGCGCTGCAGGACCGCTGGCTTATACCGGCCGTACTGGTGACGCTGTGGTTGCTGTTGCTGCTGTCCGGCCTCAATCTGTTTTCCCGGGTTCCGGGTCAGGCCGGTCCGCAGGCGTCCTGGTGGGCGCGCGTGAAGGCCAGCATACACCGGGGGCTGTACCATCTGTTTGCCTGGTTTCTGCTGCTGGTCAGCGTGAGCCTGATTGTGATCAGCTTCCAGCTCACCTCAGCCTGGCTGCGGATGAATTAACGTATGTTCGGTGGCTATCACATTACCGTACAATGAGCCTTGCTAACATGCGTAGCCACTGTCCAAGAGATAAAATGACAACAAGGAGTATCCGATGGGCCTGATTGACGAAGATATGGATAAAGATCCAACGCCCACCGGCGAGCTGGCCCTGCAGACACTGGCGATGCCCAGAGATACCAACGCCAATGGCGATATCTTTGGTGGCTGGCTGGTGTCCCAGATGGACCTGGCGGCCGGTATTGCCACCAAACAGGTGACTCACGGTCGTTCGGCAACGGTGGCAATCAAGAATGTCGAATTCCTGGCCCCGGTCAGCGTCGGTTCGGTGGTGAGTTGTTATGCCGAGATTCTGGAGGTGGGGCGTAGTTCCATGCACATCAATATCGAAGTGTGGATATCCAACTCCCTGACCCAGGCCGTGCAGCGCAAAGTCGCCGAAGGGTTGTTTATCTTTGTGGCCATTGATGACAACGGGCGCACGCGCCGGATCAAATGATCCGGCAACGCTACAATACACAGGCTGCTGAAAAACGTTTTCGAGGCGGCAGTTAGTTTTTCAGCTGCCTGTCAGGACACGCCTTCGGTCACGATCCGACTGGTTATCTTGCCGCTGGTCATCGCGCCGCTGACATTCAGCGCCGTGCGACCCATATCAATCAAAGGTTCAATCGAAATCAGCAGGGCCACCAGTTCAATGGGCAGGCCCATCGCCGGCAACACGATCAGGGCCGCGAACGTCGCGCCACCACCAACACCCGCCACGCCAAATGAACTGATGGTAATAATGGCCACCAGCGTCAGGATAAAGCCCGGTGCCAGTGGATCAATACCGACCGTGGGCGCCGCCATTACCGCCAGCATCGCCGGATAAATACCGGCACAGCCGTTCTGCCCAATGGTGGCACCAAAGGACGCCGACAGGCTGGCAATGGAGGGGGGTACCTTCAATTCTTCGATCTGGGTGCGAATATTCAACGGGATGGTGGCTGCCGAACTGCGCGTGGCAAAGGCAAAGGTCAGCACCGGCCAGATTTTTCGGTAAAACTCCATCGGGTTGTTGCCGGACAGGCTGAGCAGCAGCCCGTGCACCGCGAACATGATGGCAATGGCGACGTAGGAAGCGATAACAAAACCGATCAGATTGAGGATATCGCCGCCGTTTGAGCTGGCCACGACATAGGTCACCAGCGACAGAATGCCGTATGGAGTCAGGCTCATGATGATTTTGACCAGACGCATGATAATGGCCTGAATGGTATCCGTGCCACCCTTAATGCGTTCGGCGTATTCGGGTTTTTCCCGGCTGACCAGCAGTGCTGCCAGACCAAACAGCATACCAAAGATGACTACGGCGATAATGGACGTGCTGCGCGCATCGGTCAGGTCGGCGAAGATATTCCTGGGTACAAAGTTGACGATGGTCTGCGCAATGGTCAGGTTCTCCACCACCGGCGCTCGTGTCTCCAGTACCGCAGCACGCGCCAGTTCGCGCTCGCCGCCCACCATGCCTTCTGCACTCAGGCCAAAGACGGTGGTCACCAGAATACCAACCAGCGCGGCAATCATGGTGGTAAACACCAGAATACCAATCACCGAGCCACCAATTTTGCCCAGTGCCGCCACTTCGTGCAGCTTCACCACGGCGGCAATCATGGTCACCAGCACCAGTGGCATGATGATCATGCGTAGCAGCGAGACATAAATATCGCCGGGCAGGTCAGTCCACACCAGGGTCGGGCGGATCTGATCGAGGTCGCCGCCATGAATCAGTTGCAGGAAAAAACCGTATACTGCACCCAGCACCAGGGCGATAAAGACCTGTTTCGCCAGGCTGGTGTCCGGTTTCTTCAGCTTGTAAAGGCCGAACAACAATGCGATAAAAATGGCTATGCTGATGACGTTCAGGACTGACATGGGGTGCTCCCTTGATTATTGTTGCCCCGTTATAGCCCCTAAGCAGGGTCGGTAGCAATCAGTTTTGACGATAAGCGTATGAAATAAAAGGCAGCTTTGTACCGTTGCCGCTCGTGGAAGCCTGCTGAAAAACGTTGCCGAGGCAGTTTTTCTAAGGCACCGGCTCCAGGCGCGCATAGGACAACACCAGCCATTTGCTACCAACCTCGGTGAAGTTGACCTGCACACGGGCATTGGGGCCGCTGCCTTCGTAGTTGAGCACCACCCCTTCGCCGAACTTGCCATGGCGCACGCGCTGACCCAGCGTGATATTGGTCTCCGGCACATCGGCACCGGTCCGGTAATGCGGCTGCCGGCCTGGCGGTGGGGAGCTGGGCCGCTGAATGGTGGTTTTCATGCGGATCGGTTCGATCAGATCCTGTGGCAGTTCTCTTATAAAACGTGAGGGCCGGCAGATATTGACATCACCGTGCAGGCGACGGGATTCGGCACTGGTCAGATACAGCTTTTGCATGGCGCGGGTAATACCGACATAACACAGGCGACGCTCTTCCTCGATGCCACTGAGATTCTCCATCGACATCTTGTGCGGGAACAGACCTTCCTCCATGCCACACAAAAACACCAGTGGGAACTCCAGGCCTTTGGCGCTGTGCAGGGTCATCAGTTGCACGGCATCGTCGCTTTCTGAGGCCTGGGCTTCGCCGGCATCCAGTGCAGCCTGGTCCAGAAACGCAGACAGAACATCACGATCGCTGACCGGGTTGTCTTCGTCCACCAGCATGTCATCGGTGGCGTCTTCAGCGAAACTGCGGGTTGCGGTAATCAATTCGTCCAGGTTTTCCAGCCGCGCCTGGGCTTTGTCGCCGCCTTCTTTTTCATGATGGCCGATCAGGCCACTTTGCTGGATAACATGGGCCACTTTCTCGCCCAGCTCCAGACTCTGGCAATGAGCGTCCATGTCATCGATCAGCCGCAGGAAGGCCTGCACGGCAGCCGAGGCGCGCGCGGGCAACAGCTTGTGGTCGATGCTCTGTTCGCAGGCAGTCCACAACGAATAACCTTCGCGGCGGGCCATGTCGCGCAGACCGTCCAGGGTTTTGGAGCCGATGCCACGGGTGGGGACGTTGACCACGCGCTCCATGGCGGTGTCGTCCTGACGGTTGATGACCAGGCGCAGGTAGGCCAGTGCGTTACGAATTTCCAGGCGATCATAAAAACGCTGACCACCGTAAATACGATAGGGCATGGCCACCCGCAGCAGGGCTTCTTCCAGCTCTCGCGACTGGGCGTTGGAGCGATACAGAATTGCCGCTTCGGTCAGGCGGTGCCCGGTGTTCATCCAGTCGGTCAGGCGATCGACGATGAAGCGTGCCTCGTCCTGCTCATTAAAGGCGTCATACAGGGAGATGGTTTCGCCGTCGTTGCCGTCAGTCCACAGCTCCTTGCCCAGCCGGCCCTGGTTGTTGGCAATCAGGTGGTTGGCGGCCTTCAGGATATTGGAGGTGGAGCGGTAATTCTGCTCCAGACGAATGATCTCGGCGCCGGCAAAGTCGGTATTGAACTGCTGAATGTTTTCGATACGCGCGCCGCGCCAACCGTAGATGGACTGATCATCGTCGCCGACCACCATCAGGTGGCCGCTGGCGCCGGCCAGCACCCGGAGCCAGGCATACTGCACGGCGTTAGTGTCCTGAAACTCGTCTACCAGCACATGGCGGAAGCGATGCTGATAATGTGCGAGCAGTTCGGGATTGTTGAGCCACAGTTCGTGCGCTCGCAGCAGTATTTCGGCAAAATCCACCATGCCGCCGCGCTGGCAGGCGTCCTCATAGGCGGTGTAGACGGTGAGCATGGTTCGGGTGTATTCATCGCCCATATGCTCAATGTGTTTGGCGCGCAGGCCTTCGTCTTTCTGGCCGTTGATATACCACTGAATCTGTTTCGGCGGCCATTTTTCGTCGCTGACGCCCAGCGCCTTGCACAGTCGTTTGATCAAGCGCAGTTGGTCATCGCTGTCCAGGATATTGAAGTTTTCCGGCAGGTTGGCCTCTTTCCAGTGCATGCGCAGCAGGCGGTGCGCCAGGCCATGGAAGGTGCCAACCCACATGCCACCGGGCGGATGGTTGAGCAGCTCTTCAATTCGGCTGCGCATTTCCCGCGCGGCTTTGTTGGTGAAGGTCACCGCCATGATGCTGTGCGGTGACACGCCTTCAGTCTGCATCAGCCAGGCGATGCGGTGCACCAGCACACGGGTTTTACCACTGCCGGCACCGGCCAGTACCAGCATGCTGGCCGGCGGTGCGGCGACCGCGCGGCGTTGTTCATCGTTCAGGGAGTCGAGAATATAAGATACGTCCATAACCTCGTATTCTAGCTGGAACCGGGTGCGTACACACGGGCAAATTAGCGCTTTTTACCAGAGGGGCTTGCTGATAAAATATCGAACCTTTGCTCGGTAGCGCACTTGCTGTTCCAAACAGGGGCCCAAATACCTGTGCTGAGCGTATATAATGCCGTACACAAACATTCTTTGAAGTTTTAGGTAGGAGTTGATTATGTCTGCAAAACCAGACAACGCGAGTTTTGACTGGAAAGATCCCTTCTTGATGGAAACGCTTCTCACCGAAGAAGAGCGCATGATCCGGGATACGGCAAAACAATATGCCCAGGAAAAACTGTTGCCACGCGTACGTGAAGCCTACCGCAATGAGAATACTGATCCGGCCATCTTCCGTGAAATGGGCGAACTGGGCCTGCTGGGGCCGGCACTGGATGGCTACGGCTGCACCGGTACCAACTACGTCAGCTACGGCTTGATCGCCAAGGAAGTGGAGGCCGTTGATTCTGGCTACCGCTCCATGTTCAGTGTGCAGTCGTCACTGGTCATGCACCCAATTCACGCCTTCGGCAGCGAAGAACAGAAACAGAAATACCTGCCCAAACTGGCCAGCGGTGAATTCATTGGTTGCTTCGGCCTGACCGAGCCTGATCACGGTTCCGATCCGGGTGGCATGGTCACGCGTGCCCGTACCGTCGAAGGCGGTTACAGCCTGAGCGGTGCCAAGAACTGGATTTCCAACTCGCCGATCGCAGACGTGTTTATTGTCTGGGCAAAAAACGACGACGGCATCATCAAGGGTTTCATTCTGGACAAGGGCATGAAAGGCCTGTCTGCGCCCAAGATCGAAGGCAAGCTGGGCTTGCGCGCCTCCATCACCGGTGAAATCGTGATGGACGAGGTGTTTGTACCGGAAGAAAACATGCTGCCGCATGTGGAAGGCCTGAAAGGCCCGTTCAGCTGCCTGAACTCCGCTCGTCTGGGCATCGCCTGGGGTGCGTTGGGCGCTGCCGAAACCTGCTGGCACACGGCACTGAATTACACCATGGATCGCAAGCAGTTCAAGCGACCGCTGGCTGCCAATCAGCTGATCCAGAAAAAACTGGCGGTAATGCAGACTGACATCAGCCTGGCGCTGCTGGGGTGTCTGCAGGCAACGCGCCTGAAAGACGACGGCATGCTCGGCATTCCGCTGATTTCCCTGCTCAAGCGCAACTCCTGCCTGAAAGCACTGGAAGTGGCCCGCGAAGCGCGCGACATGCTCGGTGGCAATGGTATCTCTGACGAGTACCCGATCATGCGTCATATGCAGAACCTGGAAGTGGTGAATACCTACGAAGGCACACAGGATATTCATGCGCTGATCCTGGGCCGAGCTCAAACAGGTATTCAGGCATTCTTCTGATTGTTTGGCGGGTACAGGGAAAATAAAAGGGGACGGAGGGATAACCTCCGTCCCCTTTTATTTTCAGATAACTGTTGGCGTCCGCTTTGTATTTCCGTCCCCTGTATTTACTCCAGACGGAAAGCCATCAAATAGTCGCCAGCTGCCATGCCCAGCATTTCGTGTCCGCCAACGGCCACAGCAATATATTGCACGCCGTTGATTTCATAACTCATTGGCGTTGCCATGGCGGCCGTGGGCAAGCGATACCGCCATAATTCTGAGCCGTTTTCAGTATCAAAAATTCTTAACGTATGTTCGGTGGCTGCGCCGATCACCAGCAACCCCGATCCGGTCAACAGTGCACCTCCCATATTGGGCACACCCCAATTCAGGTTGGGCACGATTGCGGGTGCCAGGTCTGCGATGGTGCCCAGTGGGGTCTCCCACAAAATCTCTCCCTGCTGCAAATCTACAGCCACCAGTTTGCCCCAGGGGGGAGGTGTGCATGGCAGGCCCAAATCTGACAGGAATACCCGGCGAGCCATGAAGTAGGGCGTGCCTTCCTGTCGCGAAACATCCCAGCCATCCAGTTCACCCGACCTGCGCAGGGCCTCCAGTTGGTCCCGGGGGATCAGTCTGACCAGCGCCGGCACCTGGTTGACGTTGGTAATGGCAATCTGCCGTTGCGGGTCGATGGCGACACCACCCCAGTTGGCGCCACCCGCATAGCCGGGAAACAGAATGCTTCCGCCAAGTGACGGAGGCGTAAAAATGCCTTCGGAACGAAACTCCCGCAAAATTTTACGGCAGCTGCGACGATCGAACCAGGTCAGGCCAAAGGCGTCGTCCTCGCCCAGTTGCCGGTGTTCAACCAATGGTGGTATGGCCGAAAAAGGCTGGGTTGCCGAAAGCAGTTCACCTGGCACGTCACTCTGCGGCACGGGCCGCTCAGTGATACCATAAAGTGGCTCACCGGTATCACGATTAAAGGCATATAACATGCCGGTCTTGGTGACCACTACCACCGCTGGCTGAAACACGCCCTCACGAGTGATGTCAGTCAAGGTTGGCTGTGCAGGTATATCGAAGTCCCAGACCTGTCTCTTATACACATCTGACGCTGCCGACGACTCCTTACGTGTAGAT